>Ga0209629_10002704_pt1 | contig 12245 bp, 3 predicted proteins | sample TergutCu122P5_FD_187286 | JGI IMG/M metagenome (GOLD analysis project Ga0209629, IMG submission 187286) | Cubitermes ugandensis P5 segment gut microbial communities from Kakamega Forest, Kenya - Cu122 P5 (SPAdes) (version 2) | ecosystem: Host-associated > Arthropoda: Insects > Digestive system >...
GGGGCAGTGTGGGTTTTGGATACATGTTCCTAGCTGTCTCAGTTATTTGAGGGCTGTGTGTTTTGAATCTTATGTGGGACACTCCCTAGCTTCAGAGGTTGCTGTGGTTGATATTCATTCCTTAATGGCAAATGCTGGTATAGCATGTTCATACAGGTTGTCACAAATTCCAAGACCTTTCCAATTGATAACCATCGTGTCTCATCTAACTTGACACTACATAGCCAAAAATAAGCAGAAATATGCATATGACATTTGTGCTTCATGCAGTGCAGTAATTCTCAGAAAACAAGTCTGCCTGTTTACAGTATTCCAAAAGTGCTTTCCATTTTCAATCTCACATCTGCATTTGTTACATGGTTTACTTGTACAGTTTTATAATGAATTGGGGGCTCATGTATCACATGTGCATTACTTACCATTGTTAGCTGCAGTGTTAGAGTGCTAACCTAAGACCAAGGGGGGTGTATTGCTTACCTTATGGCTGTAATGCAAGGTCTCATCCCTGGATGCAGCTGGTTAACTTGGCAAAGCTGCCATGCCACAAACTACAGCATCTTTATAGAATTATATGCAACAGTATACACAAATGAACATAATTGATCTGTGCACTCCCAGTAGTATTCACCATCCAACTAAATTATACTGAAGCATCAAATTACATGCAATTCAGCTGCAGTGTTTATTAATTCAATTACCCATGTTGTTAATGCTGACCCATTGTCAGCTTTCCCATTGATTTACCATACAAGATAAACTGAATTATACGAAGTATAGTATCAGGTAACATGTGTTAAATGTGGCTGCAATTAACAGGTCACAAATCTAGTATGTGTCTCAAAATAATGTTAATGTGCAGATATTCCACACCACAGTGTAATTGCTAATTAAAAGTAAATTATCATGTGCTTAACAGATTTTAAAAGGTGGGCTGAGTGCCCATCTTCATGCCCTGACTGCTGTATCTCTGGTGCACAATGAATAGAGACTGGGTGCACCAAAGAGTCAGTTTTGGACGCTTGGTGGGGGGACGTGCCAAATTTTTCTTGCATTCATTCCAACATCGCTGACTAAATAATTACTTCAGCTTATACATTGTAACCTTGAAACATATATGTTACTGGTGAAAATACACTATGAGTTTATGTTAATAATCACTTGACAGTGTCTAATTAGCACTCTGCATGTCTTTTGTCGTCAGAGCCCATTTTGTTACCTACTGCATTTCAGTACTTCTTGATGGTTTAAAATGAATTACTACTTACATCAATATATTCTGTCCATTTTAAACTCTTCTTCCTTATGTTTTCACGCTTAAAATATGTTTAACACTTGCATTACTTTAGTGAAAGTAAATTTTAAAGATATAATAAATACCGAACGAGTATTCAAAAAGCGTATAAAATATTCTGACATGGTAAATCCAATTAATTATTGTACTTCACATAAGGTAAAACAACTGGCACTAATGAAACTAATTCAACAATCATTTTGCAAGGAAATTTGCATATACTATTTGGTTTTGTAATACTGTGCATTAAATTTATGCCACAGTAAAAATTTCCAAATTAATGTCTCATTGAATAACTTTCTAATATTCTCATAATAGTTTATTTAACTGTTTATTATCTTGTACATAATTACTCATATTGTTTTACATTTGGTACTGATTGTATCAAGAACAGCCAAAAAAAAAAAATTAGTTGTCATAAATGGAATGTGTAAAAGTACAGCATGTTGATAATAACCAATTTAAATATTACCTGTCCCTAGAATGTATGTTGATTATATTTGTTATATTTGGTCCTTACTAATGCATCCCAACTTACACCAAGGGACATTTAATCTTAAAATACAGCCATAAAAATCTTTAAATATACCACCAGAATTTTTTTTAGAACTTTCAGGTACAACTAACGAATTATTAATCTCTCCTAATAAACACACCCACCACCATACGAAGCACCGTATGTTATACAAGTATGCTTATAGGTTAATAAAAAAAAATACAGGAGTGTTCTGCTGATGACCTGGCAAAAGAATGTGTTTTGTCAGTAACTGCCTAGAATTTGATCACAAAGATATAATTCATTACTGTCACAGAAGCAAGATAAACAGCACTGTTCTATACAGATGAATGTAAGTTTTTCAACATACCTGTTTTAGCCATACACTGAGCATTGAAAGGAGTTTTTTGAACAGTTCTAAGAGGTATCCTTTTTTGGTAAGAATATGCATGAAAAACCAAGTCCTCTAACTTAAATCCCAATCTTCTGCAGTTCACATTGGGTATTTAATTCTGGCACCAGAGAGCTACTTATCTTCATAAACCCAGTGCTGAATTTCCAATTTTTAGTGACATAATACTGTTTCTTATAAATACTGACAATAAAGCTTCCTGAATTCAGACAGCAGTATTAAAGTTGTAATAAACTGGCTATCTTATCATGATGCTCACTACAACGAAGCTTCCTGTACTAGTTATCAATATGTACATTGGCATCCTATGTGAATTAGAAATACATTTTGAGCATCCCTTACTGACATCCTTTGGATGGCCTAACATGATGGATTATTGCTTGTTGGCTAGAGTGCTAATAAAATCAGCACTGAATGAGGACTAGAAAGATTGCTTATTGTTTTACAACACTATCAGTAACACTTGTGAGTACGGTGATGAACCTTCAGGTTCCAAAAATGCGGGGAATTTCTTGACTAGCTGCAGAACCAGTTAGCTTCTCAAGAAGGACTCTGCTCCATGGAGTAAGTAAGTAAGTATCAGTAACTTGGACTGAACAGTGTTGAATTGTGGGGATGATTGCTCAATTGGAAAGGATCTGGAAAGGAAGTGGTCATGGCATAATCAAGGTGCAGTGCCAACATTTGGAGTGACTAAGGAAAACCAAGAAAAATATCAGGATTTCCATTCAACTGGACATGATGGAGTCTTAACATTATCAATGTTGCAAGCTCAGGGTGTACATAATCCCCAGGCCATCAACCATACCTCCAGATACAAAGCATCTGGGATCACCAAGTGTTAGGGCCAAGTACAAGGAAGGACACAGTCTCATTTAATTAACTTCACTGTGCGGCATATCTCAATGTTTGTATATATCATACATTAGATATGAATTCAAACATTAAACTAACTCTTCAGTGGGCATCGTCTAAAATGAAAGAATGCCCCAACTGACGAAGAGTAGGAAATAAAGGTGCAAAACTTATTAGGTGCAATACATTCATAGTAAGATGGCAATTTCCTGTTTTTGTATATTGCTTCCATGAGTGCCTGATTAGTAGGTTTATGCTATTTGTGAATATGAACCCATTAACCTTTAGTGTACAGCCTTTTAAAGCCCATATTTCTGTTGCAGCTGGAGCACTGTTTAATTACAATGCCCACTGTGGGACAGTGCTTTCCCTTTCGGACAAAAAGGACGTATACTTAATGGGACAGTGTTGTTCCAGTCATCCATTAAATGTTAACTATATGAAAATGGAACATCGTAATTAAATGTAGGAAGTAATGTAAGGCAAACAGAGTAGATTAACATATTTTGTGTCATAAATTTAACTTGGTTATTTATGCACAGACACTGTAAACAGCTGCAAAAAATCTGTGTATGCCATTTTGACCTAATGAATGATGAGAAACAACACAAGGAACTAAAATCTGATCAAAACAGCTGCCCTCCCAAAGATGAACAATTAGCACAACATTTCATCTTATGAAAACAAGGTCAGAGAAACAAGTTACAAAACAGACAGTACACACTCTTTAAATGGGGCAGGCTCTATGCTAAATACACAAATGATCATGCTATGACTTCGCCATTCTGATGATATATTTTTATGGGCTGTATAACATCCACAATGAGTGGTTGTACCAGTGCTCAATCATCATCCTTGATTTAAATTCAATTTCAATAACATTTACATAAAGAATTAACTGGCATAAACAACAAACACATCACTACTTGAAAATTGTGAAAAATAAAATTTACAAATCTAACTGCAAAAAGAGTATAAAAACCACAATATAATAAAACATGGACAGTAATTAGGATTTGGTAATACTGAATGCCCACTTACAATCCACTGTGTACATAACCAAAAATAGAAACAAATTGCGAGCAGTTACTTTTAACAAAACATGCATTTTGTTGAAACCTGAGAGAAATCATCTTCATCTGTTTTTCAAAAACTTCATTACTTTCATATGGTACTCACGGATTTAGGCACTATGGAAAGTATGGTTACATTCAGCAGTTTTCAGCCAGTATGCATACTGGCTTGTCCAAAGTCGCCCATCTGCCAATGTGCAGTGTACAGTGTACACTTTTAATTTTCTCATTAGAGTACTGGCAAACACATTTTAAGACTAAAAAAGCACAGATTACTTTAATTTTAAGCCACTATTAAAAGATTACTACTTACATATAAAATTAGCACACAAAAATGAAATACATATATGAACAAAAAATTAAAATTGTAAATATAATATAAAATCTAAGATCTATAAGTCAGAATTTACCATCTTGGACGGATACAAGCAAATTCATCATATGTACTTCTCAGCACACATTTCACAGAACAGTATTTTCAAATTACAATCTCCATACTTCAGTATTACTGCATTACTACTGGATGTAGATGCTGCTGTGTGGTAATGCATAGATAGCTAAGTAAGGAATATCATGAATTGTACTAATTAATAGCCATAATGCAAGTTTCAGAATTGTCCTTAATTGCAAGTAATATCTTGAGGGATGCAACAAAACCAATAATATTTTGAAATGTGGAACATTGACACAAAACATCTTTCTCACATGAAAAAGAGAAACTTTGTCAAGAATGTAAAGAAAATTATCATTATCATTACTGTGAATAACACACTTATATATGTCTGAAACTAAGATATATGGAATTAGGCAGCAGTGCACAAATCCTGTATGTCAGATCACCATGACTACTGCATTTTGTACAGTGGTCCCTAATAATTGTGCATATTCAGTTCATGTCACCATACTGATGCATAGAATTTTGAGGTTGCTTGTAGGTTTTTTGGAAATTTTGTGCAACCCTAGAATAAGAGAGCAGCTACAGCAATTTTGATCAGTTCCTCAATCCAAAATATCATTCCACCATCTCATGGTTGCCAAAATATTTTGTTACTAGATTTCCAAAACTCTTTTTTGGCCTCTACTAATGAATGTACTCATTTACGTAGAGGTGGAGAACAGCATTGTGAAGTTTCAGAAGATTATGTATGGCATTGTTTAGGCCTTTTTCACATGTCATAGTTCAGCATATACTGTAAAATGTGTAGTCTTTCCAGTGCAAAAGTGAATGAAATAGGCATTAAAGAGGTTACAACATTGTGTACCAAAAGGCGCTACACCTGGTGCAGCATGCAGTAAAAGGTATGTATACATACATACACACGCAAATGCATGTGCATACAATCACAGGCAGGATATTCTTGAAGTCTGAACCCTGATGTTCAGATTTTGACCTTCCACGATCACCCATTTTAATACTATTGTTTCACCTTTCATAACTGGTTCCGGAGAAGTGGCACAAGACCACGTACTGATGAGTTAGCTTCCCCCACAACCCTGCTATTGCACAAACCATTCTTAGCTCAGTCAAGCTGTCTTTCATTATGAGATTTATTCCTTGTGTGCTTAATGGAATGATACTCTCCTTTACCACTTAATGTATTTTATGCTTCAAAAAAGTGTTTTTATTTATGGGGGGGGGGACAAGTAAATTTTAAATATAATACTGGATGACCTTACTAAAGTGCAATGATGACATTTTATCCCAACCGTACTGCCACTGTTCACAGATCACCAAATCTGAACTGTCAAAATACTGTTACATTATACTTAACCATTTTGATACAATTTAACAGAAATATCTCAACAAAACTGAAAACCAATATATTCCAGAATCATGTTATTCATTTCTAGCCTGCCACTTCCTTTCAGGACAAAAATTACTCATCTTTAAAAACATTCAATAATAAAATCAGTATAAAAAATGAATGAGGTAAACATTTCAAGTTATATCTTTCATATGTTAACTGCTTTTCAAAAAACAGATGTCAATATATTAAATGGTGTTTCCTGGATCCCTAGAATTTCATGTCAGATATAAATGAGTTGAGTCTTGAGTTCATCAAGTTTTGCCACATTACCACTTACCTCACCAACTTAATGGAATACTTAAAAAAAGTACAATATCAAGAAGTGAATTACAATACATCATATGTTACAGAACTTCAGTAAGTGTACATGTGCAGAGATTCACACAACCTACATGCCCTATTAAAAGTTATCTGCATTTCGTAATTGACAGAATGTGCACTGTCTTTCTGCAGTAACTGATAAAATGTGCGCTTCTTCTTTAAAGTATTCTACTGAAGACAGTTCAGTTACAGCACTTTATAAAAATATTTATTAAAATAGCCAATTTTCACTTCAAATGTCTGTGTAACTAGATGATGTCTGCTGGAAACCTTGCTCAAATGGAATGGAGTTAAGGAATTATGATGAGTACATTACCTTGAGCAACTGTACAAAGCTGTCAGTTTCCAGAAGATTCTATATGCTCCCCTTATCTAATATTTGTGCTCCTTCCCATCTTTTATCTATTAGGCATTCACCGAATCAGTAACTTGACAATTAAAAACACAGTCAGCAGAACAAAGAAGCTTCCATGGTTACTCGAGGCACCAGCCAAGCGGCAGCTGAACATGTCATATCTAAAGAGAAAAGACAATTATTAGTTACAGTAAGAAACGAAGCTACTGAAGTACAAAGTCCGGTACCATAACACTATTATATAATTATACTTGCCTTTCCATGTCAAATGCAAATTCTATTACAAGTTCATGAGAATTTCTGTGCCAGAATTGGAGCCTTCTGACGCAGATGCAATGTGCATCATACTGTGTTATGTCTGCTACACATGCCACTTCTAAATAACAACTTTAAGTTTTCTATCTTAGAGACTTTCAACAGTCAGCGGTCTCTTGCACAGCAAGCCTCATTTAAGAAATTTGGGGCAAGGAAACTTATGTTCATGGCAATGAAAATTAAGCTTACCTTGTTGGCTTATTAGCAACAATGTTATTGAATTCAGCTTCTACAAGCTGTCCATCAAAGTATGTAATAAGATCTTCAAATGGATATTCGTAACCTTGCAGACATTCACATTTATAGCCTCCAGTTTCAAAACCACGTCCAAGGATAGGAACACACTGCAACATTAAATCAAGATTTGATCAGTGAAGCCTTACTAAAGCTGTGGATTCTGTTATTTGTATTAAAAAACAACAACATAACCTTATTTCACTAATAATTACCTCATAATTTCACTTAATTTCTCTTTACTATGTAGTATGTAAATTGAGATAACTGCACAATGTTTTGACAATGACAATAAGCACTTCCAAGTGCAACTGTACTCCAGAAACACAAAGAATTACATAATGGAATTATAAGCATTACTAATTGTAATTATGCTGGAGCTACTCAAGTATTTTATACAAATCTAGTAACTTGCTATGTGCACTGGAGTTTTTTACTTGAATATGCACAAGCCATGATGGGAACATACAGTGAAAAATGTGGATAACATGTAAATACAATAATTTCATTAAACAAATCAGTCTCATTATTTAATACCCACACCGTGTGTGTGTGTGTGTTCTACATGTTCTTGTGATTGAGGCAAAAATGAAACCTCTGTCTACAGTGTTCAATGTTTTGGCTTGAAAGTAGAATGGTAGTCACATTTTAGGTACAGTTAGAGGAAGGGGTCTAGTGACAAGGTGTAACACTAGCAACGCAATATTTTTTAAACCATTTTGTTACTCGTACTGTCTTATGAAAAAGATAAAGTAACCCTGTGCTACTTACATATGATGTTTTCCTGTCACACTTGTGTGTATCTTTGAAAGCATTTGGTACATAGAACTTATCAGGACATTGGTTAATATCCAACTCAAGTAATCTCATCGTAACTGCAACAACACCCCTATAACATAGGAATTAAAGGCACCTATGAGCTTTCAACAAGGAGGATACAGTGAAATGTACACGAACTACAGAAGCATCATAAACGTGATCCACTAAAATTGAAATTTCTCAGAACATGATCCATTAAAATTGAAATTTCTCAGAACACACAATATCATAAAGAGTAACACTTTACATGATATTGAAGAGAAGTTGTTACATGGAACAACCCTCAGCAAAACCAGAAAACACACGACTACATACATGTTCCACTGTACATCTTAATACTCTGTAGTACACATAAGAATATGTAATTACATCTTGTATGACACACAAAATTAGCAAAATGCATATATATTATTATTAACATTTCACACTGTTTATACACCATTAATAATACCTGCTATGACCTGCTACATATTATGGTTCCTTCAAACAACTAAACATGGCACCTTTAAAAATGCAATACTTAAGATGACAATTTCATTAAAATTACTACTGACAATAGGCAGTTTGCTTTCCTACAACAAACTATTTGTGACAAAAAGATGGAATGTAATGACATGTCCAAACTTGCCCAGATAATCTTCCTCTCACTTGGATGTGGCGAACTAAGACATAATCTGTATATCAGTAACTGTGAGAAAACATCAATGTACTGAGGAAATTAAGAAAACAAGACATTTACCCCAACAGAACTCTACAAATGTTAAATGAAATACTATGTCTATCAAGAAATATATGCTCAAAAACTGATTTCTGATACAAAGTAACGTGTAAAATATCATCCAAGAGCATCACTCTGTTTGGCCTCGGTAACTAAAAACAGAATATGGTTCTATAATATAAATTAAGTTAATAATAAGTAACCATTATTACTGTAATGAAAATATATTTAGTCTGGAATTTTCCAAATGAAGATACAAGTAGAACTACAAGAAATAACATGACAGTGGTGCTTGTCACACTGCCAGTAGGCCTACAGTACACCATCAAGCACTGAGGCATTATGGGGTTCAGAATGAATGAGTGGTCCAGTTTATTTAGCCCATTCCATGGTGCCTGTTAAAGAACTCTGTCCTACTGTGCCAAAATAAATCTGCACACTATAACCATTTTTATTCTATGTCCATGGGAAAATATACACATTATGCAAAAAGTTAACAAGTATCCTTACTGTAACAGCATATGACAGCATGCCCTTTTTTTATGTGACATCCAATTGTGTGTCAAGGTTGACCTATACAGGGCAAAGAAGCAGTACGGGAAACGCAATACAACTGGGGAAGAAATAATAACTCGTCCCAGTTGAAACTTGTACTTACTAAAAAGGATTTCTGACAAAGTAATTTAAAATAAATACCACAGGTTAATCATAAAATTATACATTATCTTCCTCAATGTGTTTTTTAAAGTTTTAAGGGTCTGAAGATGACCTTAAATTAGGTCCTGTAGATGATCAATTTAGAAAGACAGCTGTGATGAAACTGATATTGATTTCACCTATTCATATGAGAGTGTGCTATTATTTATGTTCCAACTGTGCCCTACTTTTAACCCTGCCATTTATCGAACTGAAGAAATCACTCACTTGAACTCCAGCTTCACTTTCAAACTGTCCCACCCGAAAAATGGAGATGCATATGTTATGACCCAGTGCTTCACTTTTCCATCACAATCAAAGTAAGGAGGTGTCCAATGTCCATGATTCAAGTTGGCGGCCCTGAAAAACCAGCATCATGAAACATACAACATAACAGGAATAACTAAGCTGTAACAATTCACAGACATGAAAAAATCCATGCACAATATGTAAGATGTATCTGTCAGTATAAATGGGAAGGTCACCATCAGTGTCAATTAATTTTCTGACATTTCTCCAAATCAGTAATGTTAGAAGTCCATAAAAGCATAATGTGTATAATGATTTGACGTATTTTTGACCGTGCATCATAGTATAGACTTTTTCAAATTACCAAATCAATGCACAATTCCTTTATTCTTCAACAATATGTATGTTATACTACGATCCTCAACATGTTTCGAGCAGCACGCTGCTCATCCTCCGAAGGACAAATTGTATTACTACAGCCTCTGGTATCGTCACCCTCTGTAAACAGCCGTACAGTATGCAGGTTGAGAGCAAACTGCAGTCTGCTCTCAACCTGCATTTACCAAGCTAGTATGGCTAGTTCTCACAGACATGGGAACACAGGAATCCAAAGGTAGCTAATTATTTGATAATATGGTTAAGACTGGCCACTCATGAAGCTCAAATAACCCAATCTGTTTTTTATAACTTCTTTAAAGGGTGATATAGTAAACAATAAAAGTGAAATGCACTTCTGTGCATCTGCTTTTTTTTATTTATTTATTTTTTATTTTTAAAGTCCTCTGGTTGGAGTGAAAGAAAAATCTTGCAGTCTGAATGCTACCAATGTGTCAGCAACCAATATTCATATTAAAGTACAATAATGTGCATTTAAAATGTGTGGTATCCACATTGTTCTTCCCGAACACATAATGAAAGAAGCAACAGAACCCATCAATGCGCAACTTCAGTGTAGCAATTATAAATGGCAGTAATCTTACCTGTAGAAATTCGGGTAATGTTCATATTTTTTCAAAGACTCTCCGGTCTCATTAAAACGAATTTTTATTTTCATGTAGTACTTTTCAAGGGCATCAAAGTTTGTTGACCATCTCTGTTTCAGAAACTGGAACCATAGCTTATTGGTGTAAACTTCATCTGAAAATGAAATGTAATTAAAACATTATAGACATTAACAGCAGTTCAACAGTAAGACATAATTTTTGTCATTTTTTATGACTTCACGTTAGTTGTGAAGAAAGAGATGAAAATGGCTTGGTTACAGTACACCGTTCACTTACAATTGTCAATATATCAATCTTCCTGACTCCACTATGGTGGACTCCACATTTCCCTTACTCGTTATATTTTTATTCAGTTATGGTTTATTTCACATCCTGTCATGCCCAAACTATAGAGTATAGGATGATGTATGAAGCATGAAGTGAACAGACTGTGGGAGGAAGCAGATGTTGCCAAGTTTAAGGCACTATCGCAGAATTAGCCTGAAGTGACTGAGAAAAACCATGGAAAACCACAGTAAGGAAAGCCAATGCCAATATCCCAGCTCAGATTCAATCAACCCCCCTTCCTAATACAAGCCAGAACTCTTACTGCTTCAGTCAACTTGCTGGGGTATATATCACTTAGATAATGGCAGCTCCTATGTGAAGACATATTTTGCACCACTACACCCTGCAAATAATGGCCTTGTTTGTGAAGGGGAAGAAAAAATTAGGGGAGGGGGTGTTGGCTGGCTGGTTGACATTCAGGTAGGAGCTGTTCACCCAACGCTTAACAACCCTCTCTAGTAAAATGGGGATATATTTTACAATTTTAATAGGGCCCAGAATACAATTCTATATTATTATGCCACAAAAGCCTCACTATGTATGTAGTACAGTAAATTAACTATAAGAAGAGGTACATCATGAAAGAAAATGGACAAAACTAATGCATACATATCTGTAACTGAGACTACACACTCTGATGATGATAAAAGGGACATGAGGAGGAGGAGGAAGAACAGGAAGACAGGGAAAAAAGGTACATACACTTCAACAAGAGTTCTAACTTACGTGTTTCATTTAATCTTGCGAGGTCCTCAACTTTGAACTTTCTAGTATTAAGTTGTTCTTTGTATGCAAATGGGGCAAAAAAAGTTCTGTTTGTGAATTTGTTGCGTTCCCAGAAAGTTCCAGCAGACCATATTTTTGTGTCACCCATTACAAGTGCCAGTGTTTCTCCAATCATCTGGTCTTCTGACAAAGGTCGGTCAGCTACACGCTTTCCAGAGTAAACTTCTTTTGGGTCCGAGACCTATAACACCATCCAGTGTATAAAAAAGAGCTCATAATATTCTATACACTAAATTTAATATTCATTTCTTCTCTATGCATACTTACCTGCAGAAAAGCACTAATAAAATTTGCAAGTCTGACTGCCATCTTTGCTTCATTGACAAACTGTTCTTCTGAACCAAAGGCAATATCCCCATGTAGGATTAAATCCTGTGGAGTATAGCTGCAATATTAAAAACATGATTTGTAATAACAACAGATTTGTACCTTCATACAACTTCAAGAGCAATAACAAAATCTGACTGCTCCCCCCCCCCCCCCCCC
>Ga0209629_10002705_pt1 | contig 12244 bp, 5 predicted proteins | sample TergutCu122P5_FD_187286 | JGI IMG/M metagenome (GOLD analysis project Ga0209629, IMG submission 187286) | Cubitermes ugandensis P5 segment gut microbial communities from Kakamega Forest, Kenya - Cu122 P5 (SPAdes) (version 2) | ecosystem: Host-associated > Arthropoda: Insects > Digestive system >...
CCCTTTTCCCCTTGTTCGGGCCTGAATCGGGCTTCACGGACGACACCGTGATGACCCTGGCGGTCGGTTCCGCGCTGATGGAGGCCGACGACGACGAGGACCGGGCGGAAGCCCTGGTCGTCACCTCGATGCGTGCGTTTGCCGCCGCGTATCCGCTGCCGAAGGGCGGCTACGGTGGCCGGTTCAGCGCCTGGCTGGTCTCACCCGATCCGCGGCCGTACGGCAGCTGGGGCAACGGCTCCGCGATGCGCACCTCGGCGGCCGGCTGGCTGTATCCGACCCTGGAGGACACGGAGCGCTGGGCGACGCTCGCCGCGCGCGTCACCCACAACCATCCCGAGGGCCTGAAGGGCGCCCAGGCGGTCGCCGTCGCCATCTTCCTGGCCAGGCAGGGCGCCGGCAAGGACGCCATCAAAGACCTCGTGACAAGCCGTTACGGCTACGATCTCCGCCGGACGCTCGATGACATCCGGCCCACCTACCACCACGTGGAGAGCTGCCAGGAGACGGTGCCCGAGGCCATCACGGCGTTCCTGGAGTCGGACGGTTTCGAGGACGCGATCCGCAAGGCGGTCTCCCTCGGCGGCGACGCGGACACGCTCACCGACATCACCGGCGCCATCGCCGAGGCCGCCTACGGCATTCCGGATGCGATCCGGGACGAGGCGCTGTCGCGGTTGCCGGGACCGCTCGTGAACGTCCTCGAACGGTTCTGGACGGTCGTGGCACGGGTCTGAACGGCCCCGGCCCCTGGGCCTTCCGGCTAGGCTGGACGCATGCGAAAAGCGAAGATCGTCTGCACGCTGGGGCCGGCCTCGAGTTCGGTCGCCACGCTGACCGCCCTGATCGAAGCGGGCATGGATGTGGCCCGGCTGAACATGAGCCACGGCACGCACGAGGACCACGCCGCGGTGCTGGCGAACATCAAGCAGGCCGAGGACCTGGCGGGCTGGCCGGTGACGGTGTTCGCCGACTTGCAGGGCCCGAAGATCCGCCTGGGCACGTTCGCGGACGGCCCGGTCGACCTGCGCGTCGGCGACCGGTTCACGATCACGACGCGGGACGTGCCGGGGGATGCCCGGTGCGTTTCCACGACGCTGAAGACCCTGACGCAGGACGTGACGCCCGGGGCGCAGATCCTGATCGATGACGGACGGCTCGAGTTGCGGGTGATCAGCGTCAGCGACACGGACGTGGTCTGTGAGGTTGTCGTGGGCGGCCCGGTGAGCGACCACAAGGGCCTGAACCTGCCTGGTGTGGCGGTGAGCGTGCCGGCGCTGTCCGACAAGGATGCGGACGATCTGCGCTGGGCGCTCGGTCACGGGGTCGACCTCGTGGCCCTGTCGTTCGTCCGCAGCCGGGCCGACATCGAACCGGTGCACGCGATCATGGACGAGGTGGGCGTGCGAATTCCGGTGATCGCCAAGATCGAGAAACCGCAGGCGTGGGAGAACCTGGACGAGATCGTCGACGCGTTCGACGCCGTGATGGTGGCGCGCGGCGACCTGGGCGTCGAGATGCCGTTCGAGACGGTGCCGCTCGTGCAGAAGCGGATCATCCGGGCGGCCCGCATGTGGGCGAAGCCGGTGATCGTCGCCACCCAGATGCTCGATTCGATGATCACGCAGCCGCGCCCGACGCGCGCCGAGGCGTCCGATGTGGCCAACGCGGTGCTCGACGGGGCGGACGCGGTGATGCTGTCCGGCGAGACGAGCGTCGGTGAGTACCCGGTCGAGGCGGTGGAGGCCATGGACCGGATCGTGCGGACGATCGAGGATCGCGCGTTCGACCGGATCGATGCGATCGACTGGGACCCGCACACGGTGTCGGGTGCGGCCGCGTGGTCGGCCGCCCAGGCGGCGGCGAATCTGGACGCCAAGTTCCTCGTGGCCTTCTCGTGGGCCGGGGACACGGCCCGACGTGTCGCCCGGCTTCGTACGTCGACGCCGGTCGTGTGCTTTACGCCGAACGAGACCACCCGGCGGCAGTTGGGCCTGGTGTGGGGTCTGCGCAGTTTCCGTTCGAAGGCCCGGGCGTTGCAACCGATGCTGGCCGAGATGGATGCCGTGCTGCTGGACCAGGCGCTGGTGGGCACCGGTGATCGTGTGGTCGTCGTGTACGGCACCCCGCTGGGCTGCCCGGCGCACACGAACACGGTGTACGTGCACGAGGTCGGGCAGTTCGACAACGACCTCGAAACCTAGGTCAGGAGCCAGACCGCGGTTTCCCCGGGCACGGACGACTGGTCGTCATCGAGGTCGCCACTAGCGACGATGATCTCACCCTCGGGCAGGGGGACGGGCGTGGTGCCGGTGTTGAGCAGGCACGTCCACGGACCGCGGGCGAAGGCGAGCACGTGGTCGTCCGTCGGCAGCCACGTGAGGTCGTTCGAGACGCCCGGGCGGGCCAGCAGATCGCGCCGGGCCGCGAGCGCCCGCCGGTACAGGTTCAGCGTCGAGGCGGGATCCGATTCCTGGACGGCGACCGCGTACGTCTTGAACCACGCCGGCTGCGGCAGGTGGGCCCCGCCGGGCCCGAAGCCGAACGACGGGCCGCCCGGGGTCCAGGGCAGGGGCACGCGGCACCCGTCGCGTCCGATGTCCCGCCCGCCGGAGCGGGCGAAGATCGGGTCCTGACGGGCGTTGTCCGGGAGGTCGGCGACCTCCCGCAGTCCGAGCTCCTCGCCCTGGTAGAGGTAGGACGACCCGGGCAGCGCGAGCATGAACAGCGTCAGCGCGCGGGCCCGGCGGAGACCCGCCTCGACATCCTCGGCCGGCTCGGCGCCGCGCGCCGCCAGCCAGCGCCGGTCGCGCCGGTCGCCGGCCCAGATGTCGTCCGAATCCACGTCGGGCAAGCCGAAACGTGTCGCGTGCCGGACGACGTCGTGGTTGGACAGCACCCACGTCGGCGCGGAACCGGACGCAGCCGTCCAGGACAGGACGTCGTCCACGACCCGGCGCACGCGGCGTGCATCGAAGCCGGCGTGCAGGAAGTCGAAGAAGAACGCCTGCCCGAGGATCTTCGCGTACCGGGCCTTCCGGGGGGACGGTTCGGCCCACAGTTCGGCGACGGCGACCCGCGGCGGGTCGTACTCGTCGAAGGCGGCCCGCCAGCCCGCGTAGATCTCGTCGATCTCGTCGCGGTCGTAGAACGGGTGGGTCGGTCCGAACGGGATCGCGGCCAACTCGGCCGCACTCGGCAGCGGATCGGCGGAGAAGTCCTTCGCGAGGGCGGCGGCCACGTCGATGCGGAAACCGTCGACGCCGTGGTCCGCCCAGAAGCGCAACGTCGTCAGGAAATCCTCCCGGACGAGGGGATTCGCCCAGTTCCAGTCGGGTTGCTCGGGGGCGAACAGGTGGAAGTAGAACTCGCCGTCGCCGACGGGCTCCCAGGCGGGGCCGCCGAAGTTGGCGGTCCAGTCGGTCGGCGGCAGGGCGCGGTCCGGGCCGAGACCCGGCCGGAAGAGGTAGCGGTCCCGCTCGGGGGAGCCGGGCCCGGCGGACAGCGCCGCCTGGAACGCGGCGTGCCGGTTCGAGGAGTGGTTGGGCACGATGTCGACGAACAGCCGGATCCCGGCGGCATGCAGCGCGGCGACCAGCGCGTCGAACTGGTCGAGCGTGCCGATGCGGGGATCCACCGCCCGGTAGTCGTCGACGTCGTACCCGCCGTCCGCCAGCGCCGACGGGTAGAACGGGCTGAGCCACACGGCGTCCACGCCGAGCGCGGCCAGGTACGGCACGCGAGAACGGGCGCCCACCAGGTCGCCCACGCCGTCGCCGTTCGCATCCGCGAACGACCGTGGGTAGATCTGGTAGACGACCGCGTCGCGCCACCACGTCCCCTGGTCGATCGTCATCGTGTCCATCCTTCCCTCATCCGGCCCGGCGCGGATCGGCGGTGTCATCACCGGTCATGTGCACGGGAAACAGCAGGCGACATGCTAACCTGAACGGAGTGCTTCCAGGCAGCGAAGCCTTCTTACCCATCCACGCTAGCTACGAGGAGACGAGGCCCGATGTCCATGGTCGCGATGGACGGTGTCCAGTCGCGCCACGCCGCCGATCTGCTGGCCCAGGCGCAACTCCTTGCCGAACAGATCCGCGCGGCCGCGGAGAAGGACGCGGAGCAGGTCAAGGCTCAGGCGCTGCGGGATGTGCAGGAGATCCGCGTCCAGGCGTCGGTGCAGGCCGATGCGGTGCGGCAGGCGGCGCAGGGGGATGCGGAACTCATCCGGCAGCAGGCCGTCGCGCAGGGCAACCAGACGGTGGCGGACGCGCAGGCCGAGGCGGAGCAGATGCGGGCGAACCTGGTCGGGTTGCGCGACGCGATCGTGCAACTGGAGGACGAGGGGCAGGCGCGGCGCGAGGCGCAGCAGCAGGAGTTGACGGCGGCGGCCGCCCGGCTGGCCGAGGTGCAGCAGCAGGTGGCGGTGAATCAGGGGCAGGCGGCGCGCATCCTGGAGGAGGCGCAGACCGCCGCGACGGACATCCGCAACCAGGCGCAGCGTGAGGCGTCCGAGGCGGTGGCACGTCTGCGGGCGGACGCCCAACTGGCCCGGGCCGCGGTGCAGGAGCAGGTGAACAAGCAGTACGCCGCGTTCCAGGCGCAGCAGGCGGCGGCGCGGTCGGCGCTGGAGGCCGAGCTGACGCAGCAGCGTGAGGGCGCGCACCAGCAGATCAACCAGTTGCGGACGGAATGGTCCGCCCAGGCGGAGCAGGCGTGGCGCGACACGACGGCACAGATGGAGCAGGCCCGGGCGGTCCATCAGGCGCAGCTGAAGCAGGACCGCCAGGCGTGGGAGACGGAGCTGGCCGCGGGACGCCAGCAGTTGGCGTTGGAACGCTCGCAGGCGCTGGCCGAGATCGAGGGCCTGAAGGCTGCCGCGGAGGGCGACCTGACGGCGTTGCGGGCCCAGTTGGCGGCGGAGCGGGAGGCGGCCACGGCCGACCTGGCGTTGTTGCAGAACCAGACGCAGGCGGCCGTCGAGGCGCACCTTCAGCAGGCGAAGACACAAGCCGATCGCGAACTGGCGGCAGCGGCGGAGAACGTCCGGGCGGCCGAGCAGCGCGTCTCCGACCTGGGGGACCAGGCGAACGCGCAGGCCCACCGGATGCTGTTGGACGCGAGCCAGGAGGCCGAGCGGACGGTCAGCGAGGCCCGGGCGCAAGCGGAGAAGCTGGTGTCGGACGCGCAGGGGCAGGCGGCCTCGCTGGTGCTCGCCGCCCAGCGCTCGGGCGATGAGATGATGGCCAAGGCGGATGCGGTACGCGAGGAGGCGCGCCGCCAGGCCGAGGAGATCATGGGGCAGGCCCACCAGGAGGCCGACGCGATCACCTCGAAGGCGCGCAACGAGTCGGGCACGCAGCTGGAGTGGGCGGCCCGGCAGTTGGCGGAGGCCCGCCGCAACGCCCAGCTGGTCCGGGACCGGGCGTCGGCGGAGGCGGAACGCATGCAGGCACAGGCCCACGAGCGCGCCAACACGATGCGCGAGGAGGCCTTGTCGCTGCTGTCGCAGGCCCGCTCACAAGCGGACGCGATTCGTGATGAGGCGCATGCTATCCTTCAACGTGCCCGTCAAGAGACGGCCGCGTTGGCGCGCCGGCGCGACGGGCTGACAGCACAACTCGGACAACTTTCGGGGATCGTCGAGGCTTTGGCAGAAGGCGTGCCAGATACCGCGGCTCTCTCGTTAACAACTCTGCCGACAGATGGAGAAATAAAGAATGACTGAGATACCAAACTTCCGCACCGTGACGCGCGGCTATGACAAGGACGACGTCGACCAGTACATCGCCGACCTTGCGAAGAGGGCGGATTCGTCGACGGCGTCGATCTCCGAAACCCAGGCCGAGGCGGAGTCCCTTCGCCAGGAGCTTGCCACGCGCTACGAGCAGCTGGAGCAGCTGTCGCGTCAGCTGGAGGCGCAGCAGGCGGTCACGGACAAGAGCGACACGTACCTGACGCTGACCGACCTCGGCGAGCGCGTGAACCGTATGTTCGCGAACCTGGACGGCGAGGTGCAGCAGATCCTCGCGCAGGCCAACGCGGAGGCGGCCCGCATCACGAGCGAGTCCTCGGCGGCGGCGGAGCAGATGCTCAGCCAGGCCGACGACTACGCGCAGCAGACCAAGTCGCGGGTCGACAACGAGGCCGCGCAGCTGATCGCCGAGGCGCAGCAGAAGGCCAACGACATCCTCGACCTGGCCGACCGCGAGTCGACGGCCCGGCGCGACGAGGCCGAGGTCATCTTCGAGCAGCAGCGGGCGCACGCCGCGCAGATCGCGGCCGAGTTCGAGCAGACGCTCGCCGACCGCCGCTCGAAGGCCACCGCCGAGTTCGCCGCCCAGATGCAGCAGCACCAGGACGCGATCAAGGCCGCGGAGGACCGCCGGGCGCAGATCGAGAGCGAGACCGAGCAGTACCGCAACGACATGAAGAACCAGGCCGATGAGGCGCTGGCGCAGGCGAACTCGCAGGCGAACGAGATCATGAAGCAGGCCCGCGCGGCGGCGGAGCGGGTGCGCCGCGAGTCGGAGCGCGAGCTGGCGGCCACCGAGGCCCGGCGCGACGCGATCACGCAGCAGCTGACGAACATCCGCCAGATGCTGACGACGGTCGGTGGCGCGGCGATGCTGAACCAGCTCGGCGGCGGCATCTCGATCGAGGACACGACGGTGCCCGTCACCGAGGAGTGATCCGCGCCGGCCACCCGGCCGGATGCCTAGTCGTGGAGACGTGCCCAACCCAGGTTGGGCACGTTTTCGCGTCCGGGGGTCCGAATCACAGGGCCCGTCTAGATGGCGGTGCTATCGTGGGCAGAAATCATCCGAGGGGACGGCGGCGCGATGAGCGGACAGGGCGACTACCCGAGCGGCATGCCGGACGACGGCGACCTGTTGCCGTTGACCCCGGTCGACGACGATCCGCCTCCGCCGCCGCCTGCGAGACCCGTGAAACGCAAGCGCCGCATCGTGGACACGCTGCTGCTGCTGCTTGCCGTGCTGCTGCTCCTCGGCGGGGCCACCGCCGGCTACGTCGCCTACCGGCAGCACGCGGACGTGATGACGGAGAGCCGCGGCACGGTCGACCTTGAGGGCAATCCTGTGATCCCCGACGACCCGGAGGTGTTTGAGTCGTCGTACCAGAGTGCCGCCAGTGCGGTGCCGGAGATCACGCCGACGCCGGGGAAGCCGGGCCTGCGGTTCAAGGTGCCCTCGCAGGGCATGAACGTGTCGCTCGGCGCCGTGAACGAGGTGAACGGCAGCATCAACCCGCCGGGGTACACCTCGGCGTACTGGGTGCGCAACCGCGGGGTCGGTCTGGACAAGGCGGCGAGCGGCACGGTGTACATCGCGATGCACTCGGTGCGCGCCAACTACGGCAAGGCGCCGGGCAACTTCCTGATCGACGTGCCCAACCAGACGACGAGCCTGCACAGGGGCGACGAGATCCTCGTGGGCGACCTGACGTACGTCATGACCGAATCGCGCAACATCGACAAGCCCGAGCTGGCCGCGCAGGCCGACATCTGGGACGACACGCCGGGGGAGTTGATCATCATCACGTGCCTCCAGAACCGCGAACACACGCCTTCGACGATGAACCTCGTGATTTTCGCCACGCTCGTGCAGTAGCGGGCAACCCTCGATCTCAAGGAATGGTCCAGAGTCCGCGTCTTTGACCCCTCGCCCTCCTAGGCTGACCCACAAATAGAAACGATGGGACTTTGCCTGGCCGGGCTTGCCGGCCCAGCGGAGTCCCCTGAGGGCGATGACGCATCCAAGGAAGCTGCGTGGCCAGGTGATTCTGCCTTGAGCGGACAGTCTGGCCGGCAGGAGCCGGCACGCACCGCGCGACCCGCCTGGGGTCAGGCGGGCAGGTGCGCGACCATCCGATTTGGGACGAGCGTTGTTCATTGAGTGGTGATTGAACCGAGAAGACCCGTTCCGCAAGCTGAGTCGAGCTTGACATCAGACGAAAACAAGACCACGATTATTGTTCGAGGCGAACCGGGTGCTCGTGCAGACCCGGGCGCCGCGGTCCGGAGCCCACCGCCCGTGCGGGCGGACCCCGGACGGACGCCCAGCCGGTCCGCCTGCTGTCCCGCAACACCAACCACCACCCCGGAGGTTAGTCATGGACCGATCCGTCACGCCTGGTCAGCGCTCGCGGCCCGATGCCATCACCGTTCGTCCCCCGCCCGTTGCCGGGCGGGGCGCAGCGTCCTCCGTCACGCCGTCCCTCACCACGAGCGATGAGCGTCCCACCCCGGCGTCAGCCGGAGCACCACAATCCACTCAGCCCAAGAAAGGGGTCGGGAGACCATGACTCAACATCTACTTTCACGCAAGATCGCCGCCGCCGGGGCGGCCGTCGCCTGCTTCCTTGGCATGGCGACGCTCGCCGCCGCGCCCGCGCACGCCACGCAGGCGCCCGCGCCGCCGATCAACTTCACGCCGAAGGGGTACAACGTCAACGTCTATTCCCTCGGGTCGCCCACCAACGCGACGTACCCCTGGAGCACCGCCCTCGACGCTTGGGCGAATGACCCCGCCCTCCAGCACGTCGCCAACAACACGCCGACCATGACCGGGTTCCAGCCCAACGTCTGGGTGCTGCCCGGCGACACGCTCACCTGGACCGGCATCGTCGCGATTTCACGTAACACGGTCAACACCCCGGGGTCGGGTGAGGACTACCTGGCCGCCCCCGCAGGTCTCTGGTCTCCCCAGGCCGCGGCCATGATGGCCTACGCGACCCTCGGAGCCACCCCGACCCTGACCTATCCGGCGAACGCGAGTGGGCAGATCCTGACCACGGGAACCGTCGTCAATCCGGTCACGGGCGACGAGTGGGCCACCGGCTGCGCCGACCCGTCGTCACCGGACACGTGGCCTGCGTTGCCCAATCACCCGGCGACGATCTGGAACTACTGGTGCAAGGGGCCGGCGCTGTGGACCGCGAGCGTGACCACCTACCCGCTGGGCAACCCGTGGTACAACACGTACTCGGCGGACCAGGTGAATGTCACCATCAAGGTGCCGGAGCCGGGCATGGTGTCCCTGAACGGTGCCCCCCTGTCGCTCGGCGGCCCTGAGGACCCGCAGGTCGGCCTCATGCCGACGACATCCATGTCCTACCAGGTCGCCCTCCCGAGCCTCACCCTCGTCAAGCAGGTGTGCCTGCAGGGCTCGGGCTGCGACCCAGCCGTGGATCCGGCGACACCCGACATGGCCACCAAGGTCGACAGGGCCGGCATGTGGGTTGATATCGCGGCGATCCCGCCGGATTCGACCGCGGTGCAGTGGCGGCTGACCGCCTTCAACACGGGCAACGTGGCGCTGCAGGGCGTGAAGGTCGCCAGCGACACCATCACGAACCCCGACCCGGATCACGACGGTGACGTCCTCGCGTCGGACTGCGCCACCCAGACGTTCCCCGATCTGGCGGTCGGCGGCAGCGGGAGCGTAACCTGCACCAACCCGATCAAGGCGGGCCACGGGCTGGACAGCCTCCTCACGAACACCGCCCAGCTCACCTCGAGGTTCGCCGAGACGGGCCCGGACGGCCTGCCGCTGGTCAATCGCCTTGCGGGCCAGCAGGTCCTGTCCAACCAGGACGACGCCGCGGCCAGCGAGCCGATTCCCGGTATGAAGCTCACCAAGTGGGTGTGCGGCACGTACGACGCGTCCGGCGCCCCCACCTGCACCGTCCCGGCGCAGGGGTCGGCCGTTCTTGCGAGCCTGGCCGGCATCGGCACTCAAGAGGTGGACGGCGAGTACGCCGTGACCGCCGGGGCGCCGGCGGGCGGCTGGGTGAAGGAGGCGTACATCCCGTACGGCGCGACCGCGCAATGGCTGGTCGTCACCACGAACACGGGCAGCGCGCCGCTGGTGGACGTCACGGTGGCCGATGCCCTGGCGGGCTCCGCGGCGAACGCGGCGATGCACTACGGCGCATCGACCGGGCTCACGGCGGCCTGGCCCGACCCGGCCAATGCCGGCCGCCTCATGCCGGGGGAGTCGGCGACGTTCACGTTCACGACGGCCGATGTCACCAACCAGAACGCGACGGTGCCCGGGACCTACGCGACCGTCACGTACCCGGACTCCGGCGAGCCGGACTACATGACCGGTGCCAGCGATGTGGTGAACACGGCGCAGGCGACGGGCCAGGCGGTCAACCCGGCCGACCTGACGACGCCGCTCGTTGGCGAGTACGGGGTCCCCTGGCCGCCCACCGTCTCCAATGAGTCGAACGCCGAGGTGGGCGCGCCCGCGTACGCCGTCGGCGACTACGTGTGGATCGACGCCGACGGCAACGGCATCCAGGACGCCGGCGAGACGCCCATCCCGGGCGTGACCGTCACGCTGCTGAACGCCGACGGCACCCCGGCGACCGACTCGCTCGGCAACCCGGTGGCACCCACGACGACCGACACGAACGGCTACTACACGTTCGACCAGCTAGCCGCCGGTGACTACATCGTGCAGTTCACGCTGCCCACCGGCTACATCTGGACGCAGTCGCTGCAGGGCACCGACCCGAAGGTCGACTCCGACGCCGCCGCCGCGACACGCACGGCACCGACGGCGAAGACGGCGCCGTTCACGCTCGGGCCGAGCGATCCGAACCTGGTGTACTCCGCCACCGTCTCCGGGAACTACTCGACGACGCTGGTGGCCGCGCAGATCGATCCGACGCTGGACGCCGGCGTGCTGCTGCCGGTCCCGTCCGTCGCGATCGAGAAGTACGACACGGACGACGGTGACACCGCGGTGACGGGCGCGTACGATTCGGCGTCCGACCCGAAGGTGCTCAAGCCGAACACGCCGTCGCACATCACGTTCACCGTCACGAACGACGGCAACGAGCCGTTGTCGAACGTGATCATCAAGGACACCCCGGCCGCCGGTTCGGCAGCATTGACGGGCCTGTCGTGCCTCGTCCCGGGTTCGGCCACGCCGATCGCGGCCAACGCCACGACGGGCGAAGTCACCTGGGCCGGCCCGTTCGCCCCGGATGCCGTGATCACGTGCACCGGCACGCTGCCCGCGGTGCCGCTGGGCGACACGCACCGAGACGTCGCCTCCGTGAGCGGCACGGGCGAGTACTCGGCGACGCCGGTGAACGACTCCAACCCGTGGAACGCGGTCGTCCCGTCGTACGCGGTGGGCGACTACGTGTGGCAGGACGACAACGGCAACGGCATCCAGGACGCGGCCGAGCCGCCGATCCCGGGCGTGACCGTGACCCTGCTCGACGGGACCGGCGCGACGGTCGCCACGACGACGACCGACGCGAACGGGTATTACCTGTTCGACATGCTGCCGGCGGGTGACTACCAGGTGAAGTTCACGCTCCCGACGGGCGCCGCCTGGACGACGCCGCTGGCGGGCACCGACCGGGCCGTGGACTCCAACGCGGACAAGACGACCGGCCTGAGCGCCGTGTTCACGCTCGATGACACGGATCCGCAACTCGTGCCGTCCACCGATCCGTCGGTGCCGGCCGACTACACGGTGCAGGCGATGTCGATCGATCCGACGATCGACGCCGGTATCATCCCGGCGCCCGCGATCGCGATCGAGAAGTACGACACGCTGGGCGGCGACACCCGGGTGACCGGGGCGCACGACACGGCCGCGGATGCCAAGCAGCTGGTGGACGGCGCGACGACGCCGATCACGTTCCTGGTGACGAACGACGGCTTGGAGCCGCTGGTGAACGTCGTGATCAAGGACACCCCGGCGAGCGGGTCCAGCGCGTTGACCGGCCTGTCGTGCCTCGTTCCGGGCTCGGCCACGCCGATCGCGGCGAATGCGACGACGGGTGAGGTGACGTGGGCGGGGCCGTTCGCGGTCAATGCCGTGATCACCTGCACGGGCACGCTGCCGGCCGTGGCGCTGGGCGCGACGCACGCGGACACCGCGTCGGTGACCGGCGCGGGCGAGTACTCGGGCACGTCGGTGAACGACCAGAACGAGTGGCACGGGTTCGTCCCGTCGTTCGCGGTCGGCGACTACGTATGGCAGGACGACAACGGCAACGGCATCCAGGATGCCACCGAACCGCCGATCCCGGGTGTGACGGTGACGCTGCTCGACGGGACCGGCGCAACGGTCGCCACGACGACGACGGACGCGGCCGGCTACTACCTGTTCGACATGCTGCCGGCGGGTGACTACCAGGTGAAGTTCACGCTGCCGAACGGCGCCTCGTGGACGACGCAGTGGGCGCCGTC
>Ga0209629_10002706_pt1 | contig 12241 bp, 11 predicted proteins | sample TergutCu122P5_FD_187286 | JGI IMG/M metagenome (GOLD analysis project Ga0209629, IMG submission 187286) | Cubitermes ugandensis P5 segment gut microbial communities from Kakamega Forest, Kenya - Cu122 P5 (SPAdes) (version 2) | ecosystem: Host-associated > Arthropoda: Insects > Digestive system...
GATTGCTTCGCTGCGCTCGCAATGACGTGATCCTATTGCACACCGTCATTGCGAGGCACGTAGTGCCGAAGCAATCCAGAAACAGCAGGCTGGCTTGTCCAGCCGGCGGCAGGTTAATAACCGGCGGCGGGTTGATAAACCGGCGGCGGATTGGCTTGGCCAGTCGGCGGCAGGCTGGCGACGCGGGACATGCTATGAATACGATCGGTTGTGACCAAACAGCCTCTTTTTCTGGATTGCTTCGTTGCGCTCGCAATGACGTGATCCTACGGCACACCGTCATTGCGAGGCACGCAGTGCCGAAGCAATCCAGAAACAGCGGGTTAATAACCGGCGGCGGGTTGGCTTGGCCAGTCGGCGACGGGCTGGCGACGCGGGACATGCTATGAATACGATCGGTTGTGACCAAATAGCCTCTTTTTCTGGATTGCTTCGCTGCGCTCGCAATGACGTGATCCTATTGCACACCGTCATTGCGAGGCACGTAGTGCCGAAGCAATCCAGAAACAGCAGGCTGGCTTGTCCAGCCGGCGGCAGGCTGGCGACGCGGGACATGCTATGAAACACCTTGTCTGCCTGGGCGTGCCGATCGGTCTGCTGGTCTGGCTGTTGGCCGCTTTTCCGCCCCTGTACCGCAACCATCTGGAACCGTTGCGTTTCCCGACCTATCCGCCAGCCATGGCCCTGGACATCATGTCGCTGGGCAACCGTGAACTGGCCTCGACACTCATCTTTTATAACGCCCAGTTTTATTTCGGCGAAAAGTATGCCTGGCGGCAAGAGGCCCCCGAGTACCAGCGGTTGTTTGTGGCCCTGGACAAGGCCACGGATCTGGACCCCCGGAACATGGACTGCTACTACTTCGCCCAGGGGCTTTTTTCGGATATCCCGCCGGCGGTCCCGGTGCTCAACCGCCTGCTGGAGAAGGGGATGCGGGCCCGGCCGGAAGACTGGTATCTTCCATTTTTCCTCGGCGCCAACTACTACTTTCAGTTGAAAGAGCCGGCCAAGGCGGCGGCATACATGCAGAAGGCCGCGGAGGTGAGCCCGGACAAGGAATTTTTCGCCTCGCTCAGCGCCCGCATGCTGTATCAGGGCAACCAGACCGCGGCCGCCATCGCCTATCTGGAAGCCTTCATCAAGGAGACCAACAATCCGGCGGTTCGGGAGAAGCTGCTGCGGCGGCTGCATGCCCTGCAGGGTATTTTTATGCTGGAGCGCGGCGTCGCCGAGTTCAGCGCAACCAAAGGAAGGCCGCCCCGCGATCTCGACGAGGTGGTCAAATCCGGCCTGATCGATGCCATGCCCGCCGATCCCTATGGGGGCACGTTTTATCTGGATGAGTCGGGAAGGGTGTACACTACCAGCAAGTTGACCGAAACGTGGAACAATCATGACAACAGCCATCAGGACCAGCAACCTCGGTAAATGGTATAAAAAGGGCGTGCGGGGGCAGAAGATCGAGGCGCTCGTCGATCTGAATCTGGAAGTCCGCACCGGCGAGGTGTTCGGCTTTATCGGCGGCAACGGCGCGGGGAAAAGCACGACCATCAAGATTCTGATGGGGCTCAACCGGCCAACTGCCGGGCAGGCTTTTTTGTATGAGACCAGGATCGACAACCCCGCGGCCCGGAATAAGGTGGGGTATCTTGCTGAACATCCGCAATTTTACGATTTTTTGACCCCGCTCGAACTGTTCCGGCTGATGGGGACACTGCGCCGGCTGGAGGTCGAGCACATCCGGCAGCGGGCCGAAGAACTGCTGGAATTGGTTGCCCTGACCGATGCCGCCAAGCGCCGGATCAAAGGTTTTTCCAAGGGGATGGTGCAGCGGCTGGGCATCGCGGTCGCCTTGCTGGGCGATCCCGACCTGCTGGTGCTCGACGAACCGATGAGCGGCCTCGACCCCCTGGGACGGCATCTGGTGGCCAACATCATCCGGGAATTGCAGCGGCGCGGCAAGACGATCTTTTTCAGCACCCATATCATTCCGGATATCGAAACCCTCTGCGACCGGGTTGGAATCCTGGTCCGCGGGCATCAAAAGTATGCGGGTTCCATCCAGGAGGCGCTCTATCCCCAGGGCAGCCGCTTCGAGATGACCGTGCGGATGCCGGAACAGTGGAACCTGGCGGCAAGCGGCCTTGCCCGGCTGCCGCTGCTCTGGCAAAAAAATGTGCTGTACCGGTTCGAGATCGAGGAGGCGGAGATCGCGGCCATGGTGCAGACAATCATGGCCCAGGGCGGCAGTGTGGCGGCGCTCGAACCCAAGAGGCGTTCGCTGGAAGAGCTTTTTCTCCAGTTGTCCGAAGCCGATACGCCCAACCAGGCGGATGCCGCGCAGCCGGCGGCATCGTAGGGGCACGGCGGGCCGTGCCCTGTCATTCCCGCGAAATTCCCGCCTACGCGGGAATGACAGGGAATCCAGTTACCTGCTGGAACGACGGCAGAGGCATTGACATGGGACCGCAGGCGTCCCGCCTGCGCATGACGATGCGCGTCATATAAGGAAAGGTCATTCTGCGCGGAGCCGTCAGGCGTGTGGATTCCGTGTCTCCGCTTCTCCTGCGGCTTGCGCGCAGGATCGCACGGAATGACGAAAAAAACGCTTCGCTTCGCGCAATGACGGTGTGGGAAAATGTCACGTCATTGCGAGCCGCAGGCGAAGCAATCCAGCAAAAAAAATTGCGGGCCATGCCCGGTTAGAAACGTATTCATTCATCACAGCACACCCGTATGGCATTTGTGTTCTCCATCATCCGTCTGCTCCGGCTCAAACAGTGGCTGAAGAATCTGCTTCTGCTGTTTCCGCCGCTCTTTGGCGGGGTGCTGTTTTTCCCTGCGACCCTGCGCGAGCTGATCCCGCCGCTGCTTGCCTTCTGTTTGGCTTCGAGCGCCAACTACGCCTTCAACGACGTGCTGGACGCAGAAAAAGACGCCCTCCATCCCAGCAAAAAATTGCGGCCCATCCCTGCGGGCGCCGTGAGCAAGGGCGCGGCCCTGATGACCAGCGGGGCGCTCTTCTGCGCCGCCTTCCTGTGTGCCGGCGCCGCATCCTGGGCAGTTGTCGCGCTCCTCGCCGCCTATGTGGCGCTGATGGGGTGTTACAGCCTCTGGCTGAAGCATGTTGTTCTGTTTGATATTTTCGTGATTGCCACCGGATTTCTCCTCCGGCTCGAAGCCGGGGCCAGGGCTGTGCATGTCCCTGTGTCCACCTGGTTGTTTCTGTCGGTTTTTTTTCTGGCCATGTTCCTCAGCATCGGCAAAAGGGTCAGCGAGAAATCGATGCTGGCGGACGACGCTGCCGCATTCCACCGCAGAACCCTGGCGCAGTATCCGGACACCTACCTCGACGGGGCGATGCTGATGGCCGGCACGGCCGCTATGCTTACCTATGCGCTGTATACGGTCGATCATGCCCACCTGCTCTACACCGTGCCCCTGTGCTGCCTTGGCCTGTTCCGCTACGTGTTCTGGATCAAAACCGGCAAGACCGGCGATCCCAGCGAGGCGCTCCTCAAGGATCCCCTGCTTGCCGGCATCAGCGCTGTCTGGTTGGTGACGGTCATCGGCGCCAAATATTTTTCCTGAGACGATGTCTATGCGCCGCCGCATCCTGCAAAGCCTGTTTCGGCTGTTCCCCTTCGATCTCAAGGGAGACGCGGCGCTGCCGCCCGCGGCCGGAAGCACGCGCCTTTCCTGTGTGATCAACTTTTACGGCCGGCTGGATCTCTTGCAGGGGATACTTTTTTCCCTGGCCGATCAGGAGTATCCGCAGGACCGGTTCGAGGTGCTGCTGGTCGAGGATCGCGGCGGCACCGAGGCCGGCAGAAAGATGGCCGCAGCGTTCGCGGCGCGGCTGCCGGTACGGTATCTTCCTTTGGATCAGCATTTCGGCAAGATGGGCTATGCCCGCAACTATGGCCTGGCCCACAGCCGGGGCGAGATCGTTCTGCTGCTCGATGACGATACGGTGCTGCTCCAGCGCGATTTCCTCAGCCGGCTCGACGCGCTTTTTGCCGAACACCCTGAGGCTGACGCGCTTGTTCCTCATGGTCAGGCCAGTTATGCCGTCCTTGCCGACCGATACGATTTTCACGACCCCTTTTTCATGACCAGCCGTTGTACGGCGTACCGGCGGAAGGTGCTCGAGGAACTCGGCGGCTTCATGGCGGCCTTTGTCGGGCAGGAGGACGTGGAGTTTGTGACCCGGTTTACCATCGCGGGCAAGCAGGCGCTGCACACCGCTGACCTGCAATACGCGCATCCGCCGCTGCTGGTGCCCAATACCCGCAAGCCAAGGGCGGTGGGGTTTTCGTTTTACCATCTCAGGAGCCGCTATTCCTGGCCGATCTGGCTGCTGCTGCTCGTCAACTGCGCCCGCCATGCTCCGCTGATCCTGCTTCCGACCCGCCGGTGCAGGGAACAGGGGCGCTTCGGCATCGGTTTTCTCCGAGGCATCGTCGATGGCCTGCGGGGCGGCAAGGAACAGGTGTACGGATGATCGCCAGACTGTATCAGTACCGGGATCTGTTGCTGGTTTTTATCTGGCGCGAATTTATCATCCGCTACAAGCAGACAGCGATCGGCGTGCTCTGGGCCATTCTGCAGCCGGTCAGCCTGATGCTGCTGTTCACCTTCATCTTCGGCGTGGTCTTGCAGACCACCCAGAAGGACTATCCATTCACGCTGTTTTATTTTGCCGGCGTGCTGCCCTGGACCTTTTTTTCCGGGGCAACGACTTTTTCCGTTACCAGCCTCTCCAGTAATTTCCATCTGGTGACAAAGATCTATTTTCCCCGCGAGATCATCCCGCTTTCCGGGGTGGCTATCAACTTTATCGACTATCTCATTGGTCTTGCGGTGTATTTTCTGTTGCTGCTCGTGTACGGGATTCAATTCACCTGGCACATGCTCTGGCTGGCGCCGCTTCTGGCCATGCTGATTGTGTTCACCACCTCGGTCTCGCTGCTGCTGTCGGCTTTGAACGTGTACTACCGCGACGTGAAGCTGGCCACCACCTTTCTCATTCAGTTTCTGTTTTTTGCCACCCCGGTGATCTATTCGATCGATGCGGTTGGCAACCAATGGAAATATCTCCTCTTTTTGAACCCGTTGACCTTTATCGTCGAAAATATGCGCCGCGTGACCATCGAAGGCAGGGAAATTATCCTCTGGCAGTTCGCCATCGAGGCGATCGGGGTCGTGCTGCTGTACCAGATCGTGTACCGGGTTTTTATCCGAATTGAGCGGGCCTTTGCCGATGTCATCTGATCCGGTTATCACCTTTGACCATGTTTGGAAAAAATACTCCAAACAACAGGTGCTCAACAATTCGCTGCGCGAGGAACTCGTCTCGTTTGTTACCGGCAGGAAATGCAACGACGAACTGACCGCGGGAGAATTCTGGGCCTTGCAGGATGTCGCCTTCTCGGTGAACAGAGGGGAATGTGTGGGGCTGTATGGGCCGAATGGCTCCGGCAAGAGCACGATCCTCAAACTGATTTCCAATGTAACCTACCCGAACCGGGGGACGATTGCCGTGCGGGGCAGGGTGGCGCCGCTGATTGAACTTGGCGCCGGCATGCACCCCGATCTGACCGGTTATGAAAACATCTACATGAACGGGACGATCCTGGGGCTCTCGATCAGGGAAATAAAAGTGAAGATGGATGAGATCGTCGAATTCTCGGGTTTGAGCGAGTTCATCCAGGTTCCGGTGAAGAAATATTCTTCAGGGATGTTTCTGCGCCTGGCCTTTTCCATCGCCGTCCACAGCCCTGCCGAGATATTTTTGTTTGACGAGGTGCTGGCCGTTGGCGACAGTGCATTCATGGAAAAATGTGAATACAAAATCAATGCTCTCTTATCGGAAAACAAGACCATTCTTCTGGTGAGCCATGAAGTCGACATAATGAACAAATTCGCATCATATCGACTGAACATTGTCAATGGGCAATGTCATCGAGGTGAATAATGAAAAAAGTGCTTTTACTCGCTGCCTGGTCAGAAGATTATCCCGAACGTTTTCTGCCGATTGTCCAGGAGTTGAGGAAAAATTATCCTGACAGTGCACTTCATGCTGTCTTGCATAAAATACAGATTAAAAATACTCTGTCTGAATATGGTCAATATGGACCATTCCCATTTGACCAATTGACAGTAACAACAGGTACGCAAGAACTGCGTCGTGCTGTTCGATTATGTGATGAATATGCAGAGGTATTTGTATTTATAAGGCATGTATGGGTGTTTGGAGATGATGAATTATTTCGCGAGGTGAACAATAAAATTTGCAATGCACATTACATTTTAAGAAATTTACTGTCTCTGCAAGAATTCATACATTCCGGGAATGATCAGAAAAAACGTATTGCTCATCTGTTGCATAAGAATAAGATGAGAGATGTCGAAATTTATATAAAAGTTTATCTTGTAACTCTTGCTGCTCGTATCTGTTTATTGTTTTCTCGTTTTCTTCCCAGGGCTCAATCAAATCAGGGCAAACATAAGATTCTGTTCATGCGGCTTGATGTGTTGGGGGATATGGTCTTGTCTCTGCCGGCGTTGCTGGCATTGAGGGAGACCTATGCCGATTCTGAGCTGACAGTTCTTGTTTCAAAACGCAGCGGAGTATTGATTGAAGAGCAGCAACGCTTGCAGCCCAAAAGATTTTGTGATCGCCTGATATTCTGGCAAGCGTCCTGGCATACTGATAAAGAACGTTTGCAGAGAATCGGCGCATGGTTTCGCCTTGTCCGCGAGGCTATGCGTCAGTACCGGGAGGCGTACGACCTGATCGTGCAGCCCGTTGATTTAGGGACTGGAGTTGTTTTTGCCGTGCTGATGCGAGGCCAGCGGACTGTTGCCGCCATTGCCGAGAGGTTGCCCTTGGCCCGCTTGATGCGTGATTTGGTGGAAGGCGTGAGAATTGCGCCGCATACAGTGTACCACATTGCCGATCTCCCGGATTGGTGCGCGCAAGCCGCCGGCGCCAAGGATGTGGCCGCATACCGGCATACCGCGCTTGTTGTATCGCAGGAGGAGCAGAGAGCATTTGCGCGCATCCTCAAGCAGCGCGGATACGCTCCATCTCAGAAGATGGTCGCGGTCAATATTGGCGCGGGAAGCCCGAAACGTCTCTGGAGTGTGGAAAATTACGCATTGTTGTTGTCTCGATTGACGCACAACGACGCTTGCTTCCCGATTGTCATAGGAGGGGATGGGGAGCTTGCCCTGTGGGAACGCATCGCTTCACACCTGGAACACGATGTGCTGAGTTGTGTCGGAAAAACGAACCTGACCCAGCTTATCGCCCTTCTTTCTCTGGCGGATTTGGTAGTATCGCCGGATACCGGGGTGATGCATCTGGCCGCTGCCTTGGACAAAAAGATTGTTGCCCTCTTTGGGGCCGGATTGGTGCCTTTCTGCAAGCCGCTGTGTTCGCAGTACAGGATCGTGAAACAAGAACTCGGCTGTTCGGGATGCGGAGATATTTGTTTTCAGGAAGGGACGCCTCCATGTATCTCCGGGATAACGGTCGCAATGGTTGAAGAGGCAATATCTGGATTGCTGTATTCATAAATTATGAACTGATCAGTCGGGTTATTGTTTTGAAACAAATTGAAATAAATGGATAAAAAAAGAATATGTTGGAGATATTATGAATTCGTTAAAACAAATATTGAGATACATTCTCCCCTATTTTGTTATCAGAATATATCACAAGATAAGAGAGAGAGGTCTCCCAGAAATTGAAAATTTTGAAAAAGAAAATGGGAGTTACACATACGCTCCATGGTTATCTGACCGTGAATTTAGCAATTTATACAACAAGATTGAAAAATATACATTGTTGGGAAAGATAAAATCATACGTTCTTTGGGAATTGGTAAAAGAGACAAATGGACTCAGAGGGTCAATGCTTGAAGTAGGGGTATGGAAAGGCGGATCCGGTGCCTTAATTGGGAAGCAGGCAGAACATGGAGTAGATAGTGGATTCCTTTATTTGTGTGATACATTTACCGGTGTTGTAAAGACCGGTGAAAAGGACACATTTTACAAAGGAGGTGAGCATGCCGATACCACGATAGAAATCGTGGAGAAATTGTTCAACTCGCTTAAAATAAAAAATATGAAAATACTAAAAGGAATATTTCCTGATGAAACAGGTCACATGATAAACGACACTGAATTCAAATTTTGTCATATAGATGTTGACGTTTATCAATCAACAAAAGATATATTTGAATGGATATGGCCCAGAATGGTTGTCGGTGGAATAATATTAATAGATGACTACGGATTTTATAATTGTGATGGCGTTACAAAGTTCGTTAATGAAGAAAAAATGAAACCAGACAGAATTGTTGTGAATAATTGGGCTGGACAGGCCATTATAATAAAAAAATAATGTTAAATTTGTTGCTGATAATGTATCAATCAAATTTCTTTTCAATGGTAACATGCGCTATATTACAAGGTTGATATTTATTGTTGGCAGGATGCATGGTAGATTTGTATCAAGGCGTCGAAAATATTCAGCAGTAATGCATTATATAGCCCGTGGGTTGCATTTCATTCTGACTGGAGTGTTCCCTGATGAAATTATAAGAAAGCGCATAGATTTTAGCCATGCCAGAACATTAGATAATCATAACAACAATATTCCTGTAAACTCGAAAAACGATCTCGATTTGTCTGAAATCAGAAAATATATTGATAAGGATTATTGGGAGCAAGGGGCAGCAACTGGTAAAGGTAGCTACGATGGTATTCATTCGCTTGTTGGTGTCGCAAACTCTGTAGGGTTACAGTTTACAAATGTGTTGCGGTTACATGGGAAAAAGATGCTTGATTTAGGGTGCGCATCGGGGCAGACAGTCAAGGCCTTTCGTGAACAGGGCGTCGAAGCGTATGGCATTGATTTGTCAGACTATGCGGTTGAGGCCGGAATACAAGCATTTGACCTCAGAAATATCATCTGGCAAGGCAGTATCCATGATCTTTCTCGTTGGGCGAGGGATGAATTTGATTTTTTATACAGCAATCAAGTGCTCGAACACTTGCCTGAGCAGTATGTCCCCGAATTTGTAAAAGAATGCTTTCGTGTGCTCAAACCGGGGGGAAGTATCTGGATCGGCTTGGTTTTGTCGTTGTCACCGGATCCAGAGGGCATACGTGCAGCGAATGATCCAGATGCAACACATATAAATCTGCATTACCGATCGTGGTGGAACGAACGATTTCTTGCGGGCGGATTTGTGTTGGATGAGAAAAGCCTGGAAGCTGTGGAGGGGACGCCGATTTGGTTTGAATTTGGCTGGCATCATCTCGCATACCAAAAACCGGCTTCTTCCGCATAGATGCGATATGTAACTCTTTTGCTCAAAATGGACGGCGACCAGCATACTGTCTGATATGCGCAACTTTGTCATTCTCGGCGCCGGGCCGACCGGTCTTGGCGCCGGCTATCATCTGCACCAGATGGGCCATGCCGACTGGCATATCTTCGAGCGGAACGCCCATGTCGGCGGTCTGGCCGCATCCTTTGTCGATGACCAGGGGTTCACCTGGGACATCGGCGGTCATGTCCTTTTTTCCCATTACCCCTACTTTGACCGCGCGGTGTCGGAAGCGCTGGGAGATGCGTATTACCGGCACCAGCGGGAAAGCTGGGTGCGTATCCTGCACACCTGGGTGCCGTATCCGTTCCAGAACAATGTGCGGTACTTGCCGGACCATGCCTTGGCCGAGTGTGTGGCAGGGCTGAAAAACCTCCACGGTCATCCGGCCGGGGCCGCGAATTTTCAGGAGTGGATGGAGGCGGTTTTTGGCAGCGGGATTGTCAAATACTTCATGCAGCCGTACAACCGCAAGGTTTGGGCGATGCCCCTCGACCGGATGAGCAAGGATTGGATCGCCGAGCGGGTCAGCGTGGTCGATCTTGCCCGAATCGAGCGAAATATCGCGGAAAAGCGGGATGATGCGCATTGGGGGCCGAACAACACCTTCCTGTTCCCCCGCACCGGCGGTACCGGGGCCATTTATGAAGGGATTGCCGACCGGTTCCGCGACCGGATCAGTATGCATCATGCCATGCAAGCGATCGATCTCGAGCACAAGCGGGTCATCTTCGAGAATGGCCGGGTCGTTTCCTACGATGTCCTGATCAACACCAGCCCGCTCGATCTCTTTGTCCGGTCCTGCGTCGATGTGCCCGATGCCTTGCGCGCGGCGGCCGACGACCTGGCGCACAACAGCGGTTTTGTCGTGGGCATAGGGTTGCGGGCCAGGCGCGACGACGCCAAGTGTTGGATGTACTTTCCCGAAGAGACGGCCCCGTTCTACAGGGTGACCAATTTCCATCGATATTCGCCCGCCAATGTCCCCGGCGCTGACGTGAGCCGTTACTCCGCTCTGATGTGCGAGACGAGTTATTCCCCATGGCAGCCAGCGCGCAAAACCACCATCGTCGACGAGACGATTGCCGGGCTCGCGGCCAGCGGCATGGTCTCCGACACTGAGCGGGATGCCGTTGTCAGCCGCTATCTGATCGACATCCCGTATTCCTATCCGGTGCCGACATTGCGGCGCGACCAGGCCCTGCGCCTGCTCCAGCCCTATCTGGAGAGCAGGGGCGTGTACTCTCGGGGCAGGTTCGGGGGATGGAAATATGAGGTGGCGAACATGGACCACAGCTTCATGCAGGGGGTCGAGGCGGTTGACAGGATCCTGAAAGGGATTCCGGAACAAACCTATGCGGGCGCGGCCGGATGAATATCCGCCTGATGAAACAGGTTGACGCGACCCTGGGCCGTCTGTGCGCGCGGCTTCTTCCCGCTGCCTCGCCATCCCGGCAGGCCGCCTCGTGCGCGCATGTCCTGGTTATCCGGCCGGGCGGCATCGGCGATGCGGTGCTGCTGGCCCCTGCCGTGCGCGAGTTCAAAAAAAAATATCCCGACGCGGTGCTGACCATCCTGGCCGAGCGCAGAAACGCGGGCGTATGCGCGCTGATCCCCGCGGTCGACCAGGTCTTGCGCTATGATCTGCCCGCCGAGTTGTTCGCCGCCTTTCGCCTGCGCCCCGATGTGGTGATCGATACCGAGCAGTACCACCGCCTTTCCGCCGTGGTGGCCGCCGCCCTCGGCGCTGCCGTTCGCATCGGTTTTGCCGCCAATGAGCGGGCCCGTCTCTTTCACCATGCCATCCCGTATTCCCATGATGATTACGAAATCGACAGTTTTTTTCATCTGCTGGCCCCGCTGAACGTGGCGCAGCCACCCTGTGTCGACCTGCCTTTTGTATCGGTCCCGGAGGAGTATCAAGCGCTGGCGGATCAACTCCTTGCTCCCCTGGCGGGCGCTCCGTTTGTCGTCCTCTTCCCCGGCGCGAGCATTCCTGAACGCCGCTGGGAGATGGGACGATGGCAACAGGTGGCAGCGGGTCTGGTCCGGCTCGGCTATACATCCGTGATCGTCGGCGGCACTGAGGATGCCGCGGCAGGAGAGACGATTGTCCGATCCGTGCCCACCGGCAGCTTGAATCTCGCCGGAAAGACCTCGCTTGCCGGGACAGCGGCCATCGTGCAACGGGCCGCTCTCCTGATCAGTGGCGATTCCGGGGTGCTGCATCTTGGGGTTGGGCTCGATATACCCACGGTTTCCCTTTTCGGTCCGGGGAGGGCAAAGAAATGGGCGCCCAGAGGCGAGCGGCATGTGGTCTTGAACAAACATCTGCCTTGCTCGCCGTGTACGACCTTCGGGTATACCGCGCCCTGTCCGCAACATGCCGCCTGCTTGCAGCAGATTTCCCCTGAATGGGTGCTGGAATCCGCTGCCGCTCTGCTGTCCAAAACCGCTCGATAACCGCCGCGAGAGGCGCAATGCCGTGACCGCTTCTTCGTCATTCCGCGAAATTCCCGCCTACGCAGGAATGACAGGGAATCCAGTTATCTGCGGGAACGACGGCGGAGGCATTGACATGGGAGCGCAGGCGTCCCGCCTGCAGATAACAAACACGGAATATGACCGAAGGCCGTCATACAAGGCAACGTCATCGCGAGCGCAGCGAAGCAATCCAGCAAACAGAGCGAGTGCCGTGGCAGACCAGCGTCGGTTGGACAAGCCAAGTTTCTGGATTGCTTCGTCGCTTCGCTCCTCGCAATGCCCGTTAAAGGAAAGAGTCAAGTGGCGATTTGAAAAGCTTTGGCCGGATCGAACGTTTCCTGACGGACAATGAT
>Ga0209629_10002707_pt1 | contig 12240 bp, 8 predicted proteins | sample TergutCu122P5_FD_187286 | JGI IMG/M metagenome (GOLD analysis project Ga0209629, IMG submission 187286) | Cubitermes ugandensis P5 segment gut microbial communities from Kakamega Forest, Kenya - Cu122 P5 (SPAdes) (version 2) | ecosystem: Host-associated > Arthropoda: Insects > Digestive system >...
GCAATTACATGGAGAAATGGAGGGTTAGTCTGTTATTCTTTGTTATTTTGGACATTCATTTTGAAATAATGAATATCATGCCACCTCAGGTGATGCATTGAACAGACTACATAAATGATATGATTCTGTATATCTTTACACATTTGCAGCAGTATTTACATCCATCAATGCTTGGTTACTTTATGGTTAAAATTTAGATTATTCAAATTAATAGTACTGTTTGGCTGTGTAAGGCCAGTATTTTGAATGATTACTGTATTACTTATATACAGAATGGCATGACATAATTTATAAATCCATCGGGACTTAAAAGCTCACTGCATCTGCTGTTTCCCTTGGATCTTCACATATTTCGTGGTTGGTGTGGTAGATAGATTTTTTTCATACAGTAGCCATGAAATAAGCTGTAACATGAAATGGAGTGTCATTATCTTACAGCTGCTATTTCTAGCTCACCTGCTTCATATATTGAAGATCAAATTTCCAGACCACAGCCTGGAGACCATATATCTTGACCAAGGTTTGCTCAGTCCCTCCAGCAAATGCTAAGCTAGGTTCTCACACATAGTCAGTACAGTATGACATTTGAGGTCCTTATAGTGATGATGATGATGATGATTGTTGAAATTTTCTGGGATTATTATGCCATGTCGACTGGTAAAAAGTTAATACTTGACTCTGCTTATCTGAAAAGTCAGTAACTGGTGTTCAGTTGACGCAACATAGTGTTCCAGAAGGTTCAAATCTTCAAGTCATCATTATTTATTTCCACATTCCGTCCTATTCATTATTCACTAATTATCTTATTATTTGATGATGTATAACCTGACCAACTGAAAGTGTCAATAAATAAGTCACGAATACATATTGTAGTTCTGGGAAACTTCTTTCTGCTATATGAGAGAGAGGCTGTGTTTTGCTTGGCCATCCTGCCTGTGGAGATGTGACACCCCACAACTCATACCTTTCACTTACAATTGCAGGTGTAATAGCTGCCCTTTTCATAGTTACAACCCTTACAGTAATTTTAAAACTGGCAAAATTAGTATTTTCAGCAAAAGTTTTGCAATTCTGAAATATTTGAAGATGTCAATTAGAATTAATTGTTTAGAGGAACTATAAAGATCTGAATTTGCCTCCTATGCAGTCAGTTGAATTGAAGACACTAGATTTATCTCCTCCCATAGTCATTTGATGAATTAAAAGAAGTTAAATTTTTATTACAGAAATTCCATTGAAAAATTAAATAGTTAAATTTGTCTCTTCTTAGACAGATGGTTGATGAAATATTGTGATGTAAAGCAGCAAGTATATTTTCTAAGAACATTTTGCCTAATACATGATTGTGATTCTCATTTGCGTACTGTATTTCCCAGCCTACAAGACGCACATTTTTTCCCCAAAAATGTGACCTAAATTTGACCTGTGTCTTATGTGCCGGGGGTAAGTATTATTTCCAAACATCTATTAAACATCTTTATCGTGAGATAGTGAAAACAACCATGAAGATGATTTTAGTGGCAGTGACAACGATTTTCTGGGTTTCTATGATGAATAAATTATATTATGGTTGCTAATTTTGGTATGTAAAAATCCTGTTTTCTTCCAATAAACTACTAAAATTAAAATACATTCATCATTATTTTTTTTCTAAAATTTCTAATGAAAAAACCACGCATCTTATGGGCTGGGAAATATGGTAATTGGGCAGTCCAGTATGTGAGGCCAATTTCAAATGCAGCATCTTCATGTAAAATATTTGAATCATGAATTATTCGCCTTATCTAAAATATTATGTCTTGAATGAAAATGGTATCTCTTGTACCAATGTAAGGCATTGCTGTATTTGTTGTCTACATTGTTGTGGTGCCTTCAGTTGTCTGGTCAATATTTCTGTTTCCAGTGACAGAGGGCCTTATGTTTTAAATGTCTTGAAAGAAACGATTTTAGAATACATTTAGTATGATGTTTCAGCCATTTTAAGAGTGATAAACCTTTTCATAATGTTGTTGTCAAGTACCTGCTGTATTTTCTATGTCCTGTATGTTATTTTCTCTATGATTTCAAAATCATTGCATATTGCTGATTCTCAAAATATTTTTGCAATTCTAACAGGAAAACAGTGAATTACAGAAATTGAGTTGATTGTGTACATGGGGGAGTTTAGTGCTTTGTTCATTTTCACTTTTATTAACTATTTGATTGCATAGTAAAAGGGGAGGCACTACAGCCCAATGTGAGCTTTGGGCATCTTATGGTGGCACAGCACTAGATTGAGATGAGTGGTTAGAGTCACACTCAGGCTCCTTGTGTGGAAAGTGCCTCCAGTAATGCATTAGTTAGGAGGCTGGTTGAGTCCCACAGTCAGTTTTGGTGCATGGTAAAAACACATTCTGTTCTCACTGAATCCACACATTTCTCTGGTTTTGGAGCTCATACCGTACTGGCTGAACTAGGTGGCTCAACGTTAGTTGATTGTTTGTACAGCACTATGTTATTTAACAAGGAATTCTGATTAGAAGCAGAACACACCCTACTTTGCTTAGATTGCTAGCCCTGCATAATAATTAGGTTTATTATTATTATTATTTATTTATTTATTTTTGTGATATTTAAGTGCAGGCTAAAGTTGTCAGATGTAACTTCAAACTTTCACTCATTTGCTAAATTGGTAATTGCTACCTTGCATACAGTGTTTAACACACAAGTGTAGATATTTTTATGATCACTCTCTCTCTTTCAAATTTAATTTGCCTGGCTTCATTGGTTGGTTAGTTGTCACCATCAAACTTAAAGGTAAGGAAAACTTTGCATTGCTGGCATATTATTAATAATTACATTGTATAACATTATACAGCATCTTAAAGACACTGAAGTAAGTGTCACTAGAATCATTCCCGCTTTATAAGGTCACATGTCATGCCATGTTGTTGTTACTGATTTTAGGAAATAAAGTACATCTCTGGAAGGTACTTCAGTGCCAAATGTCTGCACCAAGATTCATAAAAACAGGTCAGGGGTTTGAAAATTGATGTGGGACAAACCTCACACCTGCAAGTCGTGCAGTTGTTTCATAAGTGGACCTTTGCGCTCTGTAGGAAGGATAGTAGGGTATAATATATAGCCAAAGTGTAAGATGTTTAGTGTATTTATAAGACTCATAACAAAGGTTTTATTTTACTTTCCCATCTTACTTTTTTATTGGTTTGTATCAATAACTATAATATTGTTTAGACTGTCTCAAAGTATAATTTTCAAGATCTCACTCTTAGTCCTCATTTTACTGTGGGACTGAAGCATAGGAAACATTTTGCAGCTATTCATGCATCTTAATTCACTAATTGTAGTAAAAAAAAAGTTCTGGAGGGTGTAATTTTTATTATACTTCCTGAAATATGTGCAGTAGTTTCACCCCCTCTAAAATTAGCTAATTTTGGGTTATTGCTTTGACTTTCATACACAAACATGTGTATGTGTGTGTATGTTTGTATAGTTCATAAATATTGACCTGGAACTATGATAAAATTTATGTTAATTGGAATATATTTGTAGGAATTTGAATAAAACATAACATATAGTTCTGATGGAACTCATTTTTAAACTATTCAAGTATTTGCCATTGTAATCAATATTTTGGTTCTGTTGTTGAAGAAGACATATGTTTCTGTATATATTTAATTCTGTTCCAGCTCTTCAGTTAAATGTTGATAAACGTTTTTCCCATATATTGTAATTATGTCATGTTCATCCTGTCATCTAACTCATCTTAAATGTAATGAGTTACCTGATAACAGTAATATGTTGTAAGTCTGAATGATTAATATTCATTTATATTTTCATACTTTGTTAAAGCTGAAAATGAAACAAAACATATACAGAAATTTGCACCACAAACTAAGGTAAAAAATAAATTACATTGAAAGTTTTCAAGGTTCTATCACTAGTTGAGGCCTTAGCCCCTCTGGGATATTATGCAACATATGCTGGTAGTTGTTTACTGACATTTTGGGACAGCCTATCAGTCCCACTTTTGGGGTCAGTTGACCCTTGAAGATGGGTTTCAAGGCTGTTCTGAAATGTCAGTAACGTACTGACACATGCTGTGTAACATCCAAGAAGAACAAAAACCTCATAAATGATGGTCATCTACATGGCCTGAATTATTGAGACTGAAATGAGATACAATTTTAACCTCAATTCAAGTGTTGATTTCTGGGTCTTGAACTTTGAGAATTTCTGACTTTCTACTCCATCAGGATACCAGGTTGGAACTGGCTGGTCTGATTCATTCTTTTCATCATTTCCTCATTTTCAGAATGCTTGTGTACCATGTAAATTTGGTGTGATGTGTGTGAAAAAGTTGAAGGAGATGTAGGAATGGGAAGGAGGACACATGTAAAGAAACTACTAGCAGTCATAGAAACAAATAAATAATGTTCATAAGTTCCAGTGCTTCTGATAATTAGAATCACAGTGTTTGTACAAAAACTGTATTTGAGCAGGTGTCTGCTGTCTGGATACACAGAGGAACATGGCCACTATGTTTGCCACTCTGGTAACATCATTTAAATGTATATGTAGTGCTATACAGTCTGAGCCATTCAAAGCATCACAAATACTCCAACAATAAATGTTCTAAGATTCCAAAAATGCAACAGTACGTAATGATGATTACCTGAAGTTATTAAGAAAAATAAAGATATGGGCCATAGCTGTTTTCAACATACAGATTAGTACTCTATGGATCATCAGAACTGTTCCTTTCTTTGAAGGCTGCATTTGTTCATAGTACATTTGTGCTTAGTGTCACACCAAGTCAAAAGCCAGTAATTATTTTCAGTAGAGTTATTGTATTTATGAAGAAAGTTATCAAAATAAATCTGGCCATGTTGAAATAGTGTGAATAGATTAATAAAAACTAGTTTATTGTAAATTTACTGTCAATGGCTGTAGTTACAGAAGTACTTAAAAAATATTGCTATTCATGTGAATCTGTTAATGGAATGTTGCTCTTAACTTGGTGATCTAATGCTGAAGGCTGTCTTCATTACATGTTGTTATTGTAAGTTCAATCTTCAGTCATGTGCTGCATATTGTGTGATATGACTTCTGTGGAGTCAGATGTGTTTTGTTTCCTCAATGTTAGTTGTACGTTATGCAGTCGTACACTGGACAAGATGCACAGCTCTGTGTGGTGTATAGAATGCCATGTTCGAATTTCATAACCTTATTGTGGCTACTGCTTTCCACTTCAATGAAGTGTATCTGAGGGCCCTGATGTATTGCAACTGCCAAGGATATTTAAGTATATTTGTGAGATCTGAAGTTTTCTTGGTAATGACTGTTGTTTGCTGGTGTATGATGTCAAGTAGTTTGGAACCACCATTTTGGAAGGACCTGCAACCTCTGTCTTCACAATTCTGTGAAGACTATGGTCTGTACGATATGCCATCATGCAGTTTGGTAGAAAAATACATGCATTTCAGAGGAATCTGCTGCCTCCATCAGCAGAGTAGAATGAATTGAAGGTTACCCTAATGATGGAGGCAGCAGGTTCCACTAGTGTGTTACCTAATCTTCCCAACAACATGACATCACATCCCAAAGACCATATTCCCAGTGCCATTCTTCATATTTTATTTCCATATCATTTTAATGCAAACCAGAGATGTCATTCCAAAATTACAGTTGTTGAGGAGGACTAAGTCCAGTAACTTTGCTTATTGTACAACATAATTTTGAGTAATCAGTAACATTCTGTATGTAGTAAAATACACACATCAAACAATATGTAACCTAAAGTTTGGAATCCTAAATCACAGCAATTTTTGTTTTGTGTTTCATTATCTGTTTTTCAGACAGACTAATATAATTTTTTCAGTTACTACAGGTGGAATATGATTGTTTTGCTTGCAGAAGGTGAAGTAGCAAAACTGTTCAGTTGTAGTGTATTCTGTACAGGGGTGTGTTAATCATGAGAAATTCTATAGCCTAATTTTGATAAATTAGTGAATGCAGTGTGTAATTATGCTGTATGCATCCAATCAGAATGAAAAGTGACTATGAAATGCATGTAACTAGAAGTGCTATTTTATCTATTAGTGGTGTGTGTGTGTGTACATATATATGGTAAATTAAATGGTGGTGACATACTGAAGCTACAGCAGAAGCAAAAGATTAACAAGTTGAATGTTATGGCATTCATAACCTGATATGACTTACTCTAAAGTCAGTCACTGTATCTAGAATTGATTCATACGATTGTACTGAGATATGAACGAACCGTCATAGTCAGTGTATGTCCCAGTAAACCTGTGTATACTTGTGCCATGCCAATGATCTTTATACAGCAGCATACATCAAAGAGCTATTACTCAAATGCTTCATGCTGGATGTCATGTGAATTGCCAGTTTACTACATAATAAACAAAAGTAGTGACTGAATTTTATTTCTTTAGCCATTTTAAGACTGAAATTTATTTAAATGGTGTTTAAACATTTATTTCCTGTTGCACAGAAAACACACTGCATCTCCATTACAAAGACTGGCCAATGAATGCCATTTCATGTGAGTTAAGACTGATGCTTTGTGTATCTTCTATTTCAACTCCACAAGTTGTCTGTTAGGTATATTTATGCATTTTATATGATTTTTAGGGTATACAACTATTATTTTCATAAACAGCATAACCAGTTGCTCTTTTTCATGAAGATGTATTTCGTCTCTGGTGTGTAGTGATGCACCCAGGTTTCATCACAGGTCACTATGCAATGAATGAATGCATCTCCTTCCTCTTCGTAGCGCGCCAACAATGTTTCAGAGATTTGAACACGAGCAGTTTTTTGTTGATCACTCAACAGCCTGAGTACCCATCGGGCCGAAATTTTTCGAAGCAGCAGCTCGTTTTTGATGATGGACTGCACACTCCCATAGCTGATACACGTACCAAGCTCCTGACAAATTTCAACCACAGTAAGCCGATGATTGCCTTCAATAAGGTCACGAAACGCTGTGATATTCTCTGGGCTGATGCTTGTCCTTGAGCGTCATTGATGACTTGTGTTTTGCATGGCTTCTCTTCCTCCACGGAACTCTTTATGCCAGAATTTCACTTGCGTCTTCGATAGTGTTGATTCCCCATATTGTGCACGTAATCTACACCAAATTTCATTGGGCCCAACGTTTTCATTGGTTAGGAACCTTATTACAACACGTTGTGCAACAGTAATTGGCACCTCTCTCTCGCCCATCTTGAATTCAACTAACTGAGAAGGGAGAGTCTGACGGCGAAGTGAGGAGGGTCCCCACTCACCACCACACCACCGCACAAGGTCAATAACACAATCGTGCTCATTTGCTGGTTGCAACTGACAGAGGTCGGTTTATATTTGATCTACCTAATATATATATATGTATATAAATAATAATATAATATCAGTTATGCTACAACATGATATGATGAACCTTAAAAAGTTAAGTTTGCAATAGCTGCTTGAAAGAAATTTTACTAATTTCATTACACATAAATTTATTTGCCTGTTGTTTAAGTAAAGCAACAGAACTTTCACTTATCTCTGTATCATATTTACACACTGAAAGTATATGATTGATGATTACTGTCTTCTAGGATGTGATAATGTGTAGTCTGCACACCACCATGAGAACCTCAAATATCTCAGTACAGTACCAGTATGTATCATTCAGAGCAGAAGTTATGCTAACAAGTTCTGAGTTGAACTGAACCAAAATATGATGATGCAAATCTAACATGACTTTCCTGAAAGCACCTGATAGTAAAAGGCTAAATTATAATATTGCCTTACTCTACCATGTATCACGTAGTTGGTGATTCTATCTGTTCCCACTGTCATGCTGTTTAATTGCATCAGAGGCTCATGACCAAGAGCTTGTAAACCTGTCACACTCCAGTTATCTGCACCTTCTGCCAGCCACTGCAACAAGCTTCAGTTGTTTAGTAATGTTTGTGCTTCTGTAAGAGGGAGGAAAATACCAGGAGGCTGGGGACAATTATGTAATGAAGGATGTCATGATTTGTACTCCAAACCATTTATTAGGATGATCAAACTAAGGAGGATTACATGGATGGGACATGTGCCATGCATGAAATATTTGAGAAATGCGTGAGGGATTTTGTGGGAAAACCTGAAGGAAAGAAACTGCTGGGAAGACCTTAGTGTAGATGAGAGCTTAATATTAAAAGAGATCATAAAGGATATGTTAGAAGGATTTAGGGTGTTTTCATATGGCTTAATGACCAGTGGCAGGTTGCAGTGGAGGTGATAATGAAACTTAAGGTTCCAGAAAATATGGGGAACTTCTTGAATGACTGAGGAAATACTGGTTTCTCAAGGACTCTGCTGCTTTGAGTTAGAAATATGAGGGTCTCACAAGGTGACTAAAAAGACTGCTGTCGTCTGGGGTGCAAATTCATAAGCCTCCTTTCTTTCCTTGGGGGATGGGAGGGGGGGCATAGAATGTGCCAGTTAACATATTCAAACAGCAAAGCTGTAGACAGCATTTGTTGTTATGATGCAAATTGTCTAACACTACAGCCACCTAATCTGACTTACTTTGTAACATATTACATGTATGTAGTGTAGGCTGTATTATTGTAATATATATTTGGTAGTTGACTGTGTTATTGTTTTAGTTTCCACTGTTATTATGTAAATAAATGTGCAATATAGTATATTATTTGGTATATACTGGTAGCTGCATGACTGAAAGCATACATAGAATTTATTGAGTTTTGTATCAAAACGGAATAGATTATTTCAAAAGTGTATTAAACAAACTGCAATTTTTCTCTTATTAGTGTCCATACATACACATGGACTAAATTAGGTTTCCATGGAAAGGATTACTGGGGATTGTTCAGTACATTCTCTGTGAAAGGAAGATAAGATGAGTTAATTTAATGTAATTATGTTAAAATTACAAATACAATATAGATTTTGTTTATGGAGAAATTGATATGTGTCCTCTTGATTTTATTCCATTTTCTCTTCCAATATCCCAGCTGTAAATTTCAACAGCAAATGTCTCTTGCCATCATCACCACCATCATGTCACGTTAGGTCAGTAAAACTTGAGCCTGTAAATTCTCATATATTCTTGCTCCCTCTGTAATAAACTCACCCTAATGAGAAATGGCACAAGATGTTTTATTCAATGCTCCTTTCAGGAACAGTATAAATACAGACCACAAGGAGCAGCACTTTCATATGAGATACTTTTGTGAAGTGTTAATAACAGTTGTGCCAGCAACCGTAGCAGTCATAAGACATTTTATATATTCATGAGCCGCTTGCCCACTGTTTGCCCATGATGGCATCGAATCACATTATGCATATGGTCGCAACGTGTAACATATTTACAGTTATTTAAAAAAAATTAAACACTTGATCTGTTCACAATTTCTTGTTATTAAACACAGTAAAATTTTCACAATGTGGCCTATTTGTTACCTGCCTCTATATATATATATATATATATATCCTTATTGGTTCTCACCATAAGCAGCTGTCTTGGCTGTGTTATATTCCATAAATAAATTACACTGATAAATGACAAGAAGAAAAACTTTGACACACATGTACATTATGAACCCATAAACAGCAAATCATTTGGCAATGTTACATTAAAAGCACTATGGGCCAATGTCCAATACCGCCAACGGGTAATATGGGCTGCCATTTTTGGTTGTCGTTCCCGAGTAAAAAGGCCTTTCTTGCATCCTCCAGGACGAGTGAATTCTATAAAAAGAAAGATGGAACTGCATAAATGTGAAATTCAAATTAACAGAAGCAAACAAATATATTATGTGAATTCTTTGGCTTTGCATCCTGCTGTTGTAACATTTTCAGTTGACAACATACCTATCATTAACCCTTCAGTGCCAGACTGAGTGCACTGTATGAAGTTTAAAAGCCCTCTCTAGTGGGCAGTAGTTGGAGCGTTAAATAGACAAGAAGTATATACGATGTACCAGGAGGAATTTGTCACACTTTGGGAAAACATCCCTCAGCTTAAATTACATCAATATGTATGAACATACCTATATACAAAGTTTAAGGTTTACAGAGATCATTACGCATAAAGTTTTAAAGAAAAGAGAGCTTTTATACATTTAGAGATTACCCAATACATATTAAAATGAGACATTTTAACACCTGTACTTAACATCTAATTAACATCTCAAAGACATAAAGACATTACTTAACCTAGGAAAACATATACTATTGTCATAAGAATTGTTGTTAGGGTTCCAAGTATTCTACATAGTATTAAGTGGCCTGCACATGGTGTGGCTTGGTTATTAGCTCAAGAATGGACCTGCACAGTGTATGGATAATAAATCACGTTTAACAGGTACAGTACATGGAACCGCATGAAGACCACACTTTATTCACATCATTATCCCTGTAACCACTTAACTTGATATAGGTATGTGTGGTTCTATCAGTATAAATTAACCTAAGGAATGTTCTTTTGAAATATGGCAGATACCCTCCTGGTACACCATGCATTAACTCACGTTCCAGACAGAGGCAGGGATTCTGTTGACACCAAATTCAGGCTGGCTTTGAGGCCCTTGTAACCCCATATGCACTGGATACCTGCGGTTCAGTCCCAGGAGAAAGTAGCTAAGGTGTGAATCTGAACATGCTCCTCCATCCATTACCAAGGTTAAAAATGTATGGACCTGTACCTTCATTCCCCATCATATGTTCATAATGTGTTGCTTAAGTAAGCACAGAAAGAACTTTTAACTTTCATCTTGAATGTCAGTATGGTGCATTATGCTAAATTATGTTCACCTAGTGGAATCATCATACACCTTTCTATATCTAACACAGACAGCACCTGGGATCTGAGATTTTTTAATATTATTATCTTCTCGGATATGAGTGATACCATGTCCTCTGGCGCATGTGTACCAATATTTCAGACGAACATGTCCTCTTTACTTTTACAGTGTCTTCTACACAGAGGATGGAGGTAGTACGTGCCTCTGCAACATTGGTACTTGTGTCCAGAACCACATGATGCCACACCCAGAAGACTGTACTCCTTAACATACACCACCTAATACATATACGTAGAACACTTCACCTTGGGGTGTAGCAAAATCTGCAAAGTTCCAAATCATCTCACCAATGAGGAAGCCTTCTTTATACAGGGTGTCAAAAGCTTTGAAGTGTTCTTTCAGTGTGACCACTTGATAATCTTCTGTCCACATGGAAGATGGTGCCTGTAAACAGCAAACTGTGAGTACATTTCTGAGATTACATACAATAAACATTGTGATTCAGACAGGTCACCTATTATTGCTGGGATAGTGAAATGTGAGAGGCTATAATAGATGTGTGATACAGGTGCAAAAGGTTAGTAGAATCTGCTTCCCTTGCTTCTTTGTGTGTAAACCAGCATTCTTGGCATCCAACAAGCAAGGACCTTGGAACAGCCAAAACTCTCAATAATTTACATTATATTGCCTTCACTAATGAACAGGATGAAACATACCCATTGGTTGTTACATACATACAGCTATCTACACATTCATACATACATACAAACTACACATTTAAATGTGTGCGCGTGCACACACACACACACACACACATGTGCGCGTGTACATATACACATACTAATATACAATACCTACATGCATTCCATTGATCCATTGTTCCACCACATGGCATTTGGATATGAAAAAGTTACAATACTATAAAAACATGATTATATACAACAATCACTAGTCTTATATCTGAAAGAAATACGTAAAATGTACAACCAAAATAATAAAATATTTATAATTCCTTTCTTATAAAGCAATCATAAATATTTATTTTATGTTGATAATTAATTTAATAAAGGATTCAACAGTTAAATATAAAGTGCTTTACCACATATCAGCTCATCAAACCATTGAATATTGTAAGGCATTACTGCTGTGCAAGCGCAACCACTCCATGGTTTGTTATGAGGTACTGCTCTTCCTGTTTCAGTTTCTTTAATCAATCTTCCCACCATCAAAAAGTACTCATAATCAAAGCAGCTTCACCATGTGCTTTGAGCAGTCGTTCATGAATGTAAGTCAGCTTCTCACCTCCTGCTGCCAACAACTTAATCTCTTTTTGTTTTAATAACACATCATTGATTCCTCGCTTCAGAATGATGTGATCCTGCAATCTATCGAGTGAAATAGTTGTGAC
>Ga0209629_10002708_pt1 | contig 12239 bp, 9 predicted proteins | sample TergutCu122P5_FD_187286 | JGI IMG/M metagenome (GOLD analysis project Ga0209629, IMG submission 187286) | Cubitermes ugandensis P5 segment gut microbial communities from Kakamega Forest, Kenya - Cu122 P5 (SPAdes) (version 2) | ecosystem: Host-associated > Arthropoda: Insects > Digestive system >...
GGAATACAAAAATATTTAATTCTGTCGAACGTTGTTTCGAGGCTTCGCCGCTTTGGGGTGGCCACGCCACCCCAATTCCCCCGACGTTTCACATCGGGCTACCAATATCTAATCCGTTCCGGATTGGGATTGCGCTACATTTACCGATGAGCCGAAAAATATTTGCATATTTGACCTGAGTAGTTACGTTAAATTATTTGCTTCGGCTGAATCTCTGCCGGAGACTTGCCCGAATCGACGGGCCGGACTTGCCCGAATCTACCCCTTAGATTCGCCCGAGTCTCGGGGGTCGATTCGCCCGAGTCTAAGCCGTCGATTCGGCCGAGTCTTCGACGTTGATCAGGGCGATTCGGTTATAAACTCGTGAGCGCTACGCGCTCCTCCTTGGCGAGAACGCTACACGGAGCATGGGAGTTATAAAAAAATATAGCGCCTAAAATAAATATTTCGCCGGTGAATTAAAAAAAGTTGTATTTTTGCAAAACAGAGTATATAAAATGGAACACCTTGCTTTATCAATTCACTTTCCTGCTGAATGGTATTCACAGGCAGCGGTCCTGATGACTTGGCCGCATTCCGATACGGATTGGAAAGACAATTTAGAGGAAGTGATCCCTTGTTTTGTATCCATCGCCAAAGAAATCATCAAGCAGGAAAAGCTGATCATCGTTTGCCGATCCGGCGAGGAGGTCAAGCAAGCATTGGGAAAGACAGACTTTGAACGCATTATCTTTCGGGAAATTCCTTCCAACGATACTTGGGCACGCGACCATGGTCCTGTTTCGATTTTTGTGAATGATGTCCCGTATTTACTCGATTTCACGTTCAACGGTTGGGGATTAAAGTTTCAGGCTAACTGCGATAATCAAATTACCCGGTGCCTGTATGAAAGCAGAGTTTTTTCTCCGGAAACCGTTTATCAAAACATGTTGCATATCGTTTTGGAAGGCGGAAGCCTTGAATCCGATGGAGAAGGAACGATATTAACCACCCGGCGCTGTCTGTTATCGCCGAATCGAAACGATTATAAAAGTCAAAAAGAGATAGCCGATTATTTTTCCATGATTTTCGGCGCTAAACGAGTTTTATGGTTGAATCACGGCTACTTGGCAGGCGATGATACTGATAGTCACATTGATACTTTAGCAAGATTTTGTAATCCGGAAACCATTGCTTACGTACAATGCACCGATATCAATGACGAGCATTTTGAGGAATTATCGCGCATGGAGGATGAACTTCGCAAATTCAAAACACTTGCGGGGAAACCGTATCGCCTGATTCCTTTGCCAATGCCGGAACCTGTATATTGCAAAGGCGAACGATTGCCTGCCACTTATGCAAACTTTTTAATTATGAACAGCGCTGTTTTGCTCCCGTTTTATCAATCATCTGTGGATGAAATTGCCAAGCAACAATTGCAGGAAGTATTTCCGGATCGGGAAATTATCGGTATCGATTGCCTGCCGCTGATAAAACAACATGGGAGCTTGCATTGCGTAACGATGCAATTACCGAACGGTTTTATAAAATAAAAACACACTAATATGGAACTTATAACTGCTCTGGTTCAACAAACCAATACATCCGATGTCGAGTCGAATAAGTACAAATTAATTGAAACCATTCGAATTTGCGCTTCCCGTGGCGCCCGGTTAATCATTTTACCGGAACTTCACAATAGTTTATACTTCTGCCAAACAGAAAACACAAAAGTATTTGACTTGGCGGAAACAATACCCGGCCCTTCTACCGAATTATTCGGAAAGTTAGCGAAAGAATTGGATGTCGTCTTGATTTTATCCTTGTTCGAAAAACGCGCTCCGGGCATTTATCACAATACGGCGGTTGTGATCGAAAAAGACGGGACGATAGCAGGAAAATATCGAAAGATGCATATCCCGGATGATCCGGCGTATTACGAAAAATTCTACTTTACGCCCGGCGACTTGGGATTCCACCCGATCCCTACGTCCTTAGGAAAATTAGGTGTTTTGGTTTGCTGGGATCAATGGTATCCCGAAGCTGCCCGCTTAATGGCTTTAGCCGGAGCTGAACTGCTGATTTATCCGACAGCGATCGGATGGGAATCATCCGATTCGGATGAAGAAAAAGAACGACAACTGAACGCTTGGATAACCGCTCAACGAGGGCATGCAATTTACAATGGTTTACCGCTTGTTACCGTCAACCGGGTCGGACACGAAAGCGATCCGTCGGGACAAACAAAAGGGATTCAATTTTGGGGCAATAGTTTTGTCACCGGCCCCCAAGGAGAGATTCTATCCCAAGCTTCTTCCGAGAGAGAAGAACAGTTGATCGTTAAAATTGATCTCCGACATTCGGAGAATGTACGTCGTTGGTGGCCCTTTTTACGAGATCGTCGGATCGATGCTTATGGCGATTTAACTCGTCGATTCATTGATTTAAATAATGAAAATCAATGACTTAATTTCCTTAAAACGAGAAACCGATTTTAAAAGGAGCTAGCGATCCATAATCAATATATGAAGAACCATACAAATTACCGTAATTAAAACGTTGCAGTTGGTAGCCCAATCCGGCATGGATCTCAAAAGATTTTGCCAATTTAAAACTTACGCCAACCGTTGTATTAATAAAAATTCCCACACCTCTGAAATCATCGGAAGCATCGAATGAATACCCGATATCAAAAGATACATACGGAGATATGGCCCTGTCAATAAAATTTACCCTGAAGTCGGCAAAAAAAGGAATTAAAACGGATTCACTATCAAAATAGTAATGCATTCCGGTTCCAAATCCGAAAGAAAAATAGGGATTTACTTGGAATCCGTTAATAAAATTGAATGTAAGTTGATTGATATTGGTGTAATCGCCAATCCCGTAATAATATCCAAAATCAATAATCCCTTTATATCCTTTCTCCAAACCGGAGCTTCGAGGTTGATAATTATCATTATAAGCTGTAGCTTTCACAATTCTATCGATGTCATCGGTTTGATATGCAAAGATATTCCCTTCTTTCGTTTCAATTTTTATGGATTTGTTTGGAACTTGCTCGATAATTGTACCTCTGATGATGCTTCCGTTTTTTAAATAAATGATATCTTGATTATTTTTATTTCCTCTCGGAAGTACCCTATTACCGGTTTGATTTTGGCTTCGTGTCGGCTGATAAATGGGTTCCCATTTTTCCCGATTTCCGACGGAAGCATTCGGTTGTTGCTCGTTTCTATTTTCGTCGCCTAAGTTGCTCTCTGTTTTCCGGTTGTCGGGAGAAGCAAAGGTTTCCACTCTCCCGTCGCGATACATGATGCCTGCAACATCATCCTTATAGACAAAATAAGATCTTCCGTTCGGCTCCGAGTATAATTTATATCGAACAATTGTAGGAGTAATTTCTGTGACAATCACTTCAAGCCTTGTTCCTCGCTTTAGAGAAATAAGGTCTTGAGAAAACCCGGCGATCGAAATAAACACAAGCGCTGCAATTAGTATGAACTTTTTCATGGGTATAATTTTTATTTTTATTTCTGCGTTGCAAAGCTAAATGAAATTCAGGAGAATTCCAAAGGAAGCGCTGAAAAATTAATATTCATCGAACCAAATCATTATTTTTTAAAAAACAATGGATATGTATATTATACTATGATCTTCCACTTGAACCATCAAATGATTCCCTGCCGGAACAATTAATTAAAAGGTAATCTATCGATTTTTTTTACAAATTTTACTAAAATTTCTTTAAAAAGTTGAAATAATTTAGTACTTTTGTCGTTTTATAGTACATAATAGCATGGATTTTACAAAGATGAAAACTGTATATTACATTTATTTACTTCTATTTGCACTTATTGTCACATCGTGCGAAGACAAGAATTCATATATACTTCAAGGAAATATCAAAGGATTAGAAAGCCCTGAATTGTATCTTTTGTCCGGCGATGGCTTGCATGTTGACACGATTCGTACCAAATCCGGTAAATTCACTTACCGCGGGGTGTCACAAACCGTTGAACCTTTATTGATTTATATGGAGAATACGAATGTTTGGGTTACTATTTGGGTTCAAAACGGGGAAAAATATGCTTTAACCGGCGATGCAGATTGTCCGGAAATGATGATGGTGAAAGGGGGTGAAACAAACAAATTATTGTCTGAATTTAAAACCGCTAATCAATCTCAGCTCAAAGAAAAATGCGAGTTGAGAAATAAATTATCCGTTCGTTCGGAGCAAGCCATGGAATCAGGTATGAACATTAATAATTCTCAACTATCTTCTCAACTGAAAAATGTGGATCGAATATTAAAAACCCGGGCGCAAGATTTCGTAGAAGCTCATCCTTCATCCATCGCTGCATTGGTTCTGATTCAAGACTATATTTTGGATATTGAAAATGCATGCAACATTCAACCTTTTCTGAATCTTCTCACCGATGAGGTGAAAGCAAATGCATTATACGAAAAATTAAATACCCGTTGTTTGAAAGATATCCAAATCAAAGCCGATCATCCGGCCTTGAATTTTAAACTTACCGATACGAACAATGATACAATAAGTTTAGAAACATTCAAAGATAAATATCTGATATTATCATTTGCTTCTTCCCGATGTGAGCTTTGCAAACCGGAATATGCCGAATTGCTTTCGATTCAAAAAACTTTTCCTGAAAAAGAACTGACGATACTAACCATTTCATTGGATGAGAATAAGGAAGATTGGAAGAAAACAGCGAAAGAATACGGAATAAATTGGACGCAAGTGATTGACAGCGCCGGATGGTCGTCTGAGACTGTTTCGCTGTATAATGTGTTAACGATACCTTGCAATTATTTGATTGATAAAAGCGGAATTATTATTGGATCAAAATTGCGTCCCGACAGTATTCAATCCATATTAAAGTCAAAATTAAAGATTCAAAAAACAAAAAATTCATAATTGACTAATGTCGAACGTTGTTTCATAATTAATAATTCATCATTTAAAACCTATAACTATGTTAGTAAAAGCGTATGCTGCCGCCATTCATGGCGTCAATGCCAATATCATCACGATTGAAGTCAATTGCAGCAAAGGAATTAAATTTTTCTTGGTAGGACTTCCCGATGTCAGTATCAAAGAATCGCACGAGCGGATTACGTCCGCACTGACCGTAAACGGATATAAATTTCCTCGGAATCAGATTGTAGTCAATATGGCGCCGGCCGATGTTCGAAAAGAAGGGGCAGCCTATGATTTACCGTTGGCTATCGGAATTTTAGCAGGCGCCGAGAAAATCAAATCCGATAAAATCGAAGATTATCTCATGATCGGCGAATTATCATTGGATGGAAGTTTAAAGTCGGTGAAAGGAATTTTGCCGATTGCCATTAAAGCAAAAGAAAGCGGATTTAAAGGCATTATTCTCCCCATGTCCAACACGAGAGAAGCGGCTGTAGTAAGCGGATTAGAAGTATATGGAGCAGAAAATATCGCAGAAGTGATCCAATTCTTCAACGAAGAAAAAACATTGCAACAAGTGGTGATCGACCCGCAAGAAGAGTTTTACACGAATCAATCGCGAATGGAATGGGATTTTTCGGAAGTAAAAGGTCAAGAACAAGTGAAAAGAGCCATTGAAGTGGCTTGCGCCGGAGGTCATAACATCATTCTCGTTGGCAGTCCGGGAGCCGGGAAAAGCATGTTAGCCAAGCGAATTCCATCCATTCTTCCGCCTTTGACTTTAAACGAAAGTCTTGAAACAACCAAGATTCATTCGGTCGCAGGTAAAATCAATCACAACGGTTCTTTAATCGCTCTTCGGCCTTTTCGCAGTCCGCATCATTCCATTTCAATGGTAGCTATGGTTGGTGGTGGTTCATATCCGCAACCCGGAGAAATCAGCCTTGCCCACAACGGCGTATTGTTCTTGGATGAAATTGCGGAATTCGGAAGAAACGTTCTTGAAGTGCTGCGGCAACCGCTTGAAGATCGAAAAATAACCATTTCTCGTGCAAAATCGTCTGTTGAATATCCGGCAGGATTTATGCTGGTGGCTTCCATGAATCCCTGCCCTTGCGGGAATTTCAATAATCCGCATAAAGCTTGTGTTTGTATACCGGCTCAAGTTCAAAAATATCTGAACCGTATATCCGGTCCTTTAATGGACAGGATTGATATTCAGGTAGAAATTGTTCCTGTCCCGTTTGAAGATATATCCGATACTCGCCCCGCCGAATCCAGTGAAAGCATCCGGAATCGCGTAATAAATGCGCGTCGAATTCAGGAACAACGGTTTATCGAAGAAGAAGGAATTTACTGCAATGCGCAAATGCACACACGATTGTTGCATAAACACGCTCAGCCCGACCAAGCCGGATTAATGAAATTAAAAGATGCGATGGAGCGCTTGAGTCTTTCTGCACGCGCTTATGATCGTATTTTGCGGGTTGCTCGAACCATTGCCGATTTGGAAGGATCGGAAAAAGTCATGGTCAGTCATATAGCAGAGGCAATCAGCTACCGTAATTTAGATCGAGAAAATTGGGCAGGGTGAGTGTTAACTCAACCACTTCTTTACTAAATATCGTACGGGATACATTACCGCTATAAACCCCGTTATCAAAACGGTTATCAAAACGAATAATAAATCGCCGGCTGAAACGATAACCGGATAAGCATCGACTGCAAAGTTGGCTCCGGTACCTAATTTTAACCAACCGAAATGCTGTTGACCAAGACAAAGCAAGACTCCGGATACAATCCCGGCAATACCGCCGAAAATGGAAATCATCCATCCTTCGAAAAAGAAAATGCGGGAAATCAGTCGGTTATTTGCTCCCATATTACGAAGGGTTATCACATCGGATTGTTTTTCTATGATAAGCATAGATAAAGAACCGGTAATATTAAACACAGCGATCAACAGAATGAAACTAAGCATCAGGAAAGTGACCCATTTTTCAATACTCACCATTTTGTATGAATCTTCCTGTTGCTGATAACGATCTTTTACATAAAAATTATTACCTAATAGAGATTGGATTTGTGATTGTACTTTATGAATCGGCGCTCCGGGTTTCAATTTAATTTCCCAAGCGCTGACTTCCGTTTCATAATCAAATAAATCACGAGCTAAACGGAGAGGAGCAATTAAGTAATTATTATCGTATACGGGCTGTTTGGTTTGGAAAACTCCTCCAATGTACAAAAATTCATTGGCAATGGAAGCCTTCAGATTGGATGGATTCACTGTCGCTCTTCTCTTGGGAGCGAACACTTCCATAGGATAAACAAAACCCGGATTCACACCTAAGTTATTGGCTACTCCCATTCCCAAAAGTGCATAATTGCTCGTTTCTCTTTCTAATTCAATACTCCCATCGATGAGCAGCGATTCAAAATTTGTTAACGAATCGAATCGATTGCTAACGCCTTTTAATACAATCGGCATTTCTCGATCTTTATAACTCAACATGGCATTATCTTCCAAACTTTCGGAAATCAATTCGATTTCCGGCATTGAACGGATTTTTAAAAATAGATCGGTTTCCGGATTAAAAACTTTTCCTTTTGCCGGTATAATTTTCAATTCCGGATCAAAAGCTCCAAACATTCCTTCCACTAAACCTTGGAAACCATTAAAAACCGATAATGTGCAAACGGTTGCCATAGTTGCAACCGCTATACCACAACCGGCCACCAATGAAATGATATTAACGGCATGGTGCGATTTCTTTGAAAAAAGGTATCGCTTCGCGATGTAAAACGATAAATTCAAAGCGCTTTCTCTTTATCTTGATGAAGTAAATGATCAATATTTTCCAAATAATCAATGGAATCGTCAAGAAAAAAAATCAATTCGGGAATCCGTCGAATGTGTTTCCCGATCCGTATTCCCAAGTCATAACGGATCGCCTTTTTTTGACGGTTGATGTTTTCTATGATTTCTTCCCCTTTCTCTGAAGGAAAAACGCTTAAATACGCTTTAGATACACTTAGATCGGGGCTAATTCGGACTTTGGTTACCGATATTAAAACTCCCGGCAATTGTCGGGTTTCGGAAAGAAAGATTTCCCCTAAGTCTTTTTGTATCTGTCGTTCAATCTTTTGTATTCTTCTATCGTTCATAATTTATAAATTACGGTTAATCCATCCCGCAAGGGGAGGATAATTTTTTCAATTCGCTTATCTTGTTTAATTTTTTCATTAAATCGGATGATCCCAAGTGTTTGTTTATCGTTGGGATGCGGGGTTTCCCATACTTTTTTATTCCACAAAGTATTATCCGCTAAAATAACGCCATGAGAGCGAACTTTGTCGAAAACGCAATCGTAATATTCGCAGTACTCCCGTTTATCCCCGTCAATGTAAACCATATCGAATTCGCCTTCCAATAGGGAAATAACTTCATGAATATCTCCGATATGCAATCGGATTTTGTTTTTTAAATTCGATTGTTCTAATTGCTCCCGGATGAAATCTTCCATTTCATCGTCGATTTCCACGGAATGAATTTCTCCCTCTTCGGACAATCCTTCAGCCAAACACAAGGTAGCATAGCCCGTATAGGTTCCTATTTCCAATATCCGTTGCGGACGATGCAATCGCACCAACATCTTCAGTATTCGACCTTGCAAATGACCGGCTAACATCCTCGGACGAAGCAAGCGAATATGAGCGTCTCGGTATAATTTCGCTAAATGCTTGTCTTCCTCATCAATATGATTTAATATGTATGTATCTTCGTTCACTTTGCCGATACAAAAATACACAAATTTGTGATAGTATGAAATTATTCAGCATCTTTCACACATCTGAATCCAACTGTGGCATTACGTTCAAACCCCTGTGATACACGTAATAGATACTGACGATAATTCAATTCACGAGGTCCTCCCTGCACATACCACCAACTGGACGCCGGATTAAAATAACTTCCGCCTTTTAGCATGATGTAACGATAAGTAGTATTGTCATATAAGTCATTGGTAAGTTGCCATACGCATCCCACGAGATCCAGCAAACCATAAGGGTTGGCTCCTTGAGGATAACTCCCGACGGCATATAATTTACCGTCTCCGGTATTACATCTTCCGGATTCCATACCTTCTATTTTCCATACAGAGAGCGTATTAGTAACCGGTTCTTCCACACGTTTTACGGGGGTGTTTTGTACCCAAGGCCATTCATTTCCGGCCGGTGTTTGAGCGGCATACTGCCATTCAATTTCGGTTGGCAATCGTTTGCCTGCCCATTTAGCATAAGCTTTGGCATCTTCATAGGCAACATACGTTACCGGAAAGTTCTCTTGCCCCTTGGGTATTTGTCCATTTTTCAGGTGTTTTAGAAAATTTGTCGTATCAGCAGGACGATATTTAGTCGCATCCATAAAGACTTTATATTCAGCATTGGTTACCGGATATTTATCCATAAAATAACGCGGCATTTGCACTTTTTCTCCGGGTTGTGTGGGCGAATTGGGGTAAGGTATAAATGAATCGCCGAAACGATAACTGTCACATGCGAATACGCCGGCCGGTATTTCCACCATCCCTTTAGGCGTTATCGATGCGGGTGAAGTACGTTCCGGCTTGCTTACCAATCGCGCTGTTCCGGGCTTTATATATACTATGCGTTCATCTAATAATTCATTTTTGTTAAAAGATTGAATAATAAAATCACCTTCGAAATGCGGAAATAAATCCAACAAACGAACAGTTGATTTACCGGTCGCAAACTCTTTGTATTCTTTTTCGTAGGAAGGCATACCCGCCCATATCCTGATCTTATCTCCTCCGGCAGAAGAAAATGAAAGTTCATCACCATTTAACTTAACATCCAAAACGACGGGAAATGCTGCAATAGCATCGACTGAACCTTCATTATTAGTGCCTAAGTCGCTTTTGTTGAAAGATGCAGTTTTTACCGGAATATAATATTTGCCGTTATGTTCTATTGGCGATAATTCTGTATGATTAAAAATATCTACATAATGCTTATCCGTCTTTTCAACCTCAAATAACGGAGCATCAAAACCTTCAGGTTTTAAACTAAAAACAGTGTAAATAGTTTTTTTGTCATAATCCCAACGGTTAACAAAAATGCTGTCGTTAAGGGTAGCTAACAACGGGGTATAATTACCGTTAACAAAATTTGAGGTATTTTCTCTCAATATGCGCGAGGTTTCCCCGAGAAAAAGATATTGTTCATCTACCCATTCCGGATTTCCGGGGCTGAAAATATTAAGTTCCGTACCGTAGCCATTGAAAAAAGCCACAGCAAATTCTCGACGAACACGCTCATGGGTAAGCTCTGTCACGCGGAAAATTGCGAAATCGGGTTTTATAAACTTTACAAGATTAAGCATCGGTGGATAATACAGTGCATTGTGTACGCGACCGGAGGGTATCCCTTGCATATCTTTTGGCACAGCCATCCCCTCGCTATACATGATTACACCCGGACGAGCAAGATCGGCTGCTTCCTGTAATTCTTTACTCGACTCGCCTTTACAATCAAGCACTACACCATCAACGCCTACTTCGCGAATAATTTTTGTCATTCCGGCGAAATGGTTTTCATCGTTACGGGTACTTTCGTCCCAAGGATTGTAGCAAATAAAGAAACGTGTTCCTTGGGAATGGCACATATCTGAAGTTTTCCTTAAACCTGCAAATCCACCGGGGAGATCACGAAAGAGATCCCATTGATTTCGTTCATCCATACCTAATGTCGGCCATGTAGGCCAAATGCCGAGTACATCCGTTCCACCATACAACTTTTTGCCTTTTTCTAAGAAATCTTTGATATTCGATTTTCTTTCAGTGTAATCGTAAAATCTTCTATCCCATGCCATCATCAAGTGGACAACGTAAGTGTTGCGGAACCATTGAAGGTCTTTGCGAGCAAGCAGAGAATTATCAAAAGTTCCCGGTTCTACATCATAAAGCATTCGTTTTTGGAACATCAGTCGCAATCCTTCTTGCCAGTTGCCTTGGTAATTATCCCACCAAAATACGTAAGTAATTTTACCTTTCGGAAACAACTCCGTTTCAAATCGGTGAAGTTTTCCATTCTTGATGCTGCTATTTTCACGCCGGACAAGTCCGCATATTCCTGTGTTTTCTCCGGTTTCAATTGCCGAGAATCCCAATTCCCATGCGTTGTCAGGCAGAATAACATTAACAGGCTCGTAACCGGGTCGAAACAAATAAGTACGCGAAAGTCCATGTTTACCTTTTCCGGTGAGATACACATGCTTATCCGATTCGCCGAAAGGGACGACATTATGCAGAAAAATCGTATCTTTCGAAGCGTTTTCAAAGGTTATAAAGGATTTACAACCAAAATTATACGATTGTTCGATGTATGAAATATTAAATTTACCAACAGTAGTTGTCTGTCCGGAATGAATGATCGGTTGAGATAGCGTGCAGCTTTCATTACCGACTTTGAACGACAGAAGCGGATATTGATTGATTTTTGATAAATCAATGTCCGTTTGAGCCGGTAACAGGATGGGTAAAGTTATAGCAAAGAATAGTATTCCCGATCTGATGATTTGATTCATTCGTCAATTTATTTTTTCAAAATAATTATTGTGAAACGATATCGGAACGAGAAAGCGCTACGGGTTCTTTTATACCTTCCATATCAATTTTTATATTGGGATTCTCGCCTTTCAGTATATAAAAAAATGTAACAGGAGCAAAGTTGACGGTTGCTTTCACCCAATGCCACATTTCCATGTCGAATTTCAACGAAGTGTTGAAAGGGATGGCGTCCAGCGCTCGATAGCGCATATTAACCGTAAATCCGGGCCAAAAGTTACCACTCCCATCGGGCTGAGCAATAAACGGGTGATTAGAGAATTTTTCGGGACGACACCATGCATATCCGTAATAATCCTCAGTTCCGGTACCAATATGCGAAGGGAATGTTTCCCCATCTACATATACTTTTTCATCGCCTTCTCCCCACCATGCATATTCAGTGTTAAACATTGTAATAGCATCTCCAACATAAGTTCCTTTCCCTTTTATGGTTACATAATTGATGTCGAATGGGCCGCCATCGCCTTCGTTGTTTTTCCTTTCGCCGGTTTGCAGACGAGTGAATTGATGCCATGCTGCACCGAAGTGCATACTGCGATTGTCCCATTTCCAAGGAGCATAAGTAATTTCACATTCAGCTTCTACTGCTTGTTTGCCGGCATTGAGAAGCTCTACCCGGCAATTCCGGTCAAAGGGCATCACCCGCCAAGCAGTCATCG
>Ga0209629_10002709_pt1 | contig 12237 bp, 5 predicted proteins | sample TergutCu122P5_FD_187286 | JGI IMG/M metagenome (GOLD analysis project Ga0209629, IMG submission 187286) | Cubitermes ugandensis P5 segment gut microbial communities from Kakamega Forest, Kenya - Cu122 P5 (SPAdes) (version 2) | ecosystem: Host-associated > Arthropoda: Insects > Digestive system >...
AAAATGGGTAACGTTAAATTCCGCACCCTATAGGAGTAACTTTTCACATGTATTTATGCCTATACGTTTATATTCGTAATACTCTAGCAAGTTACTTGAATTTATACCCAAATTACACGACCGTTATTAATTTCATATCTCACCCAATTTTACTTGCCTACATTGTAAAGGGAGAATGAGAATAATGACATCAAACTGTTATTCTTATGCAATTTTTATACACTTTCCTCCTGATTTCATTTCTTGATAATACCTAAGTCAAACCACATTATGATCTATTAAAATTTCGTATAAATTCTATCAAATATTTCAAACATCATTCAGATGGAAATAATTGAATTTTTTAGCATCACTTAGTATTCTATTATGAACATATATATTTTGCTTGCCCTAAATTGCTCCATGAATGTATTATTATTGTTATTATTACCTAATGTATTTATCACAGAAAGTACTATTACTGTTTTTCTGCATCATCATCATCATCATCATCATCATTATTCTAGGAACACACAATTCGTAACTCAATTCTTCTTGTTGAATGCATAAAATCACTTGAAAATATAAAAAATAAAAACTGATATATTGAAACTATCTTGTTGCTTCAGAAAGTAGTTACTCGCTGCAGGCATTTATTGTACTGGACTCATACTACTTACGCATTCGTAATTCCATCTAAAGTGATGGCGTGGGGGAGAAAAGGACCCCGAAGGAACACAACTACACCTTTCTTCCGTTATCTCTAATACCTGCAGTTCTAAGAAGATGTCAATGACGTCTAAGATAGGGGGAGGAATGTGTCTTGTTACTCACTGAAAGCATTTATTGTACTGAACTCATACTACTTACGCATTCGTAATTCCATCTAAAGTGATGGCGTGGGGGAAAAAAGGACCCCGAAGGAACACAACTACACATTTTTTTCCGTTATCTCTAATACCTGCAGTTCTAAAAAAAATGACAGTGACATCCAAGATAACGGGAGGAATGTAGCAAAAGGTATGTGAACTGTCTGGTTATAATTCCAAGAAATATGCCAACTGCTGAAAAATGAATTGTTGTGGAGTCGAAATATCCTCCGCGCCACCTCTCCCGGGTTAAGCGTGCATGTAGCCAGGTTCCCTTTGGTACATTGCACTCAAGCATGTTGTCCAACCGGCGGTCGAAGGCTCTAACTCCACTACAAAGTCATTTGGTCGCCAAATACTTTTTTCTGCTTCATGCAATTTCCTATAAGGGAAATCTGTCCCTACATTTTGATTGTTATAGAGCGCTGTGTACCGAGTGAATGAGGTTGAAACATTCACAGACCGTAAATTCTACCTGAAATCTGGCTAGGAGCATATCGGAAGTTTCTCGTGACTCTACCAGAAAAATATGCAGCTATGCGTCCAGGTAACAGAGTCATTACTAAGAGGTTAGTAGCCGACCAGCATGTCAAGAGAAACCACCACTTCTCTGTTGTTGCCGGCTGTCAATTCAAGCTGAGTATCTGCTGAGGTTTCTGTTGACAAAGATCCACTTAAGATAGTCTGCTTGAAACTTTGGGCACTGCGCTACAAACTGAAAGGTCGCGGGTTTGATTCCCGATGGTGCCGAAATATCGCCATGGGTTTGACTCAGCCTCTAACATAAATAATTACCAGGAATATTTTGTGGGCGGGGGGAGGGTAAAGGTGGCGGGTGCGTAGGGCTGACAACCTTACCACCTTCCTATGTCGGTTGTCTTGATGTCTGGGAACCTCACCCTCCTGGAATCTTCAGGGTCTTTCCAGGCCTATACAGGTACCTTTACCTCTTTGAAACATAAATATAAGACTCGACGAAAAGCGTGGTAGGATAAAAAGCACTCCTGCTTTTTATTTGGGCTCTACTACTTCTACTACTACTACTACTACTACTACCAGCACCACTACTACTACTATTATTAATACTGCTACTACGACTACTATTAATACTATTATTATTATTAATATGACTATCATTATTATTAATAATACTACTGCTATTACTACTACTACTACTACTGCTACTACTACCACTACCACCACTTCTTCTACTATTTATTATTATTATACTATTATTACTATTAATATGACTATTATTATTATTAATATTAATATCAATTCTACTACTACCACCACCACTATTATGGGAATTTGTGTCCGTAGCCTATCGATTATCGGCTATCCTGATACGTTCTCTGCAGTTTTCCTCAACAGTCAGCGGCATGAGTCAGGACAGCCTCACTTCAGGTTACGATATTTTCCTGCACAAATTTTTCAGTCGTTATTCTTTAATCTTCCTGCAATTGGAATTAAATATTATCCCCTACTGAAAGCGTCGTTAAATAAACAATCACTAAATATACAAAACTCATTTGGATCTATAAATGCACACAAAATCATATTTACGTTTCTACTGTATGTTCGCTATACTCCACACTTTAATAGGCGTTGCTTGATGACTTTAATTAAACAAAGGTGTACGGGATTGAAAGTGGTACATCTGTTTTTGCCGAATGGTCTAGATTAGAACCTGCCCTCTGCCCTCACTCCGAAATGACGACACACTGTCTCTTCACTGGAGCCTGATACAGTCCAGTCCATTCCGCTGGCGACCTTTTTACCAACACTTGTTTTTGTGTTGCTGTACAGAGCCCTCACCCCATCCGCCATACTGTACACTTAGATTAACCACTTGAAGCCTACAGTGTAGAATATGAAGGGAGAAGAACAAGCAAGGAGAGGAGGAGAAAAAGAATAAGAATAAGAGGTAAGTGAGACAGTACATTTACGAACATGACAAGGGGGAAAGGAATTTTAGTGTTCTGAAATTTCTCTGGAACAGCCCGTTCGTCCTTCTCGTAAGGATAAGGTAAGTAAGAAAGCTGGACAATGAAAGTAAAGCAGTACGAAGTGTACCGTTGTGTGATTATTCAGCACATGAAATAAGTTGAGTATTCAGTCTGAATTTAGTGTTTTGTATTTGGTGGGTAGCAGTATGATGAAATCTTGATAATGCTGGGAGTTCGGAATTTGGACGAAAATGTTGCAGTTAATGATGAGAGAACTGTACGAATAGCACGTAGTGGGACGTGGCATTTTGGTACAAGTTGAACATTTGCTGTAGGGCTGAGGATAACTTTTATCGAATTGGTGAAGCCTAAATTCTTGGAGAGTATTTGTGGGAGAGAATGACAGAGGTACGATAGAGTGTAAGAGAAAAAGAAAGGGGTGGAGTGGGGAAGGCGGGGAATATGGAAAAAGTGACAGACACTTCCACTTGGAGGGAGAAAGAGTATTACTTTGTCTGAAAAAAGAGGTCCCTACATCGCCGGCTCTTCTTTTTAATGTGAAGTGTAGAACACGAAAACGAAGATGAGAGAATGATGATAATCATAGCTTGATGTAAGTCTATCTAATTACTGTATACATAACACATTAGGTCGTACATCAGAGAGAAAAGAGCCCATACCCTCTATGAAAACCAGTCATTTAGTAATGTTTAAGAAAACACTCGCCGTTTGCTGCGAGAATCATATGAAACATAAATACAGAGTGTGTGCAAAATTAAGAAATTTCTTTAAATTTTAAAAGAGATGCTGAGAATATCAGTTTATAGCTGCTGGCTTATAGCTGTTCGGCGTCATAGCCAACACGCAGGAATAAATACAAGTTACTTGGAATATCTGAATGTAGGTGGCAGGATGATACAAAGGTCGGAATGAAAGTAATGCTTCCTATATTTCTGCTTTTAGATGTGATGCCGGGTGGAGTTTCGTGTCTTACCCACTGCACAGCAACAATGTTCATCTCCACCAGAATCATCTGTGCTCCATTCAGTCACGTGCGTCCAGCATATTAACAGTGCAAAATGGTGGATATTTTGGACGTACTTACTGCGCAGAAAGTGGTGACTGAATTTCTTTCTGCAAAAGACTCAAATCCGATATAAATTCATAAACTTATGAGAAACGTGAACTATGAGGATGCCAAAAGGCTGCTAGGTCCCTCGTTTTAAGAGTGGTGTAAATGACATTTAACGGGTCCAGCAGCGCTGCAGCACAGAATTTCATGCGACCAACAAAGAACTTCTAATACAAAAGTGTAAATAATATGGTGCTAATGAAGGAGACTTTGTAGAAAAATAATCTGAACTTTGTAAAGGATGTAGCCATGATGTGATGTAAATTTAATTGTAACTGTACGAGGGGGTGCTGATAATTCCTTAGCCCGACCTACTTCCCGATGTCATAGGACGGAATTGATAGTGTCGTTGGAAAGAGGGGTCTGTTCATGTGCCAAATTGCAAGTCTTTTCTTGTTACAGAGGCTGAAAGAAAGAATGTCAGGCGACGTGTGCCAGTTCAACAACATCGAGACGCGAGCTGTCATCAAGTTTTTTTCCTGCAAGGCAAGACTTCGAAGGAAATTCACGCCATTCTGGCAGAAACATTAGGGGAACATGCACCATCGTATGCCACTGTCAAAAACTGGGTGGCCCAGTTTAAACGTGGTGATTTTTCCACATCTGATGCGCCTCGTCCTGGACGACCCAAAACAGTGACCACACCGGACATTATTGATCAAATTCACGAGCTAATCTTGGAAGACCGCCGGATTTCGGCTAAATCAATAGCTGAGCAACTGGTCATCTCACGTGAGCGGGTTCGGTCCACCATTCATGAAGATTTGGACATGCGGAAGCTCTCCGCGAAGTGGGTCCCGAAATGCCTGAACGCGGATCAAAAACTTCAATGGTGCCAGTCGTCTGACTAATATTTGGATTCTTTTCGGCGCGATCCAAATGATTTCCTGTCGGGCGCGATTGGTGACCATGGACGAAACCTGGTTATATCACTATGACCCGGAGGCAAAGCAACAATCAATGGAGTGGCGACATAGAGGCTCACCCCGCCCCAAACAATTTCGAGTGCAAAAATCCGCTGGAAAATTCTCGCCTCGATTTTTTGGGATCAAGACGGCATCCTCCTAATTGATTATCTTCCAAAGGGCCAAATTATTAACGCGGAGTATTACTTATCTCCGCTGGTGCAATTGAGGACATTTTGAAGGAAAAATGCCGCAGGAAGTTCATCGAGGTTGTCTTGTTCTTGCAAGAAAATGCTCCGGCTCACTGGGCACTTGCAACCCAGAAGAAACTTGCCTATCTGGGCTTCCAATATCTTGATCACCCACTCAGTTCTCCGGATCTGGCACCATCGGACTACCGCCTGTTCCCTGGATTGAAAAGAAAACAAGTGAAAGGTCGCCATTTTTCGTCCGACGCGGCCATTGCTGCCGCGGAGACCTGGTTGGACGGACAAACTTCTGAATTTTTTTGAGTGGCTTGCAAAGGTTAGAACAACGGGCTAAGAAGTTTATTGAGCTTCGTGGTGAGTATGTTCATTAAATCCCGAGTTTGGTCGCTGTAGCTTGTTCTCTTCCTTGTTGGGCTAAGGACTTATCAGCACCACCTCGTAAGTTGCTTGGTATAGGATCCAGCGGTAGGGTAATAAAGTTTCCTTCCAAGAAAGTCTGAGGATATCTTGACCAGGCGGGCGACTATTTTTGTAGTAGTGCGTGGCGTTATTTCTTGTGTTGTGTTCCAGCCAATCTGTAGCAGTGGCGTACAGCTTTACGGCAGTGAAACGACTAGATTTTGAATGAAATATTTGCAAGCAGCTGGAATAGAGAGGGACAGACAAGATATGAGTTGCACAATGGAACAATGTGGATGTTCAGCGGACGTGAGGAGCCTGAAACGCGTCGGATCAGCGTCACGTGGTTATCAATTACCGACTTTATAGCGGATGAATGTGTTATCACTTGCGTAAAGCACACGGAGCGGAAGCTATTAGTCGCTCAACTAGTAAAAATTTCCTCACATTTTGTATAACTCGAAGGTTCAGTACCGTTACTGGTCACTATTGTGAGCCACAAAAACTCCACCGTTTCATCCTGTGTCTCTAAAATCCCCTTCAATGATAAATCCACAAGTAAAAATTGAAATAAAGATCCATTTTAATATTATCTTTCAATCTGTGCCTCCTTCGGAATTCCATCCCTTCAGGTTTACCAACGAAAGATTTAGCATTCGTTATATAAAGATTAAGGTACAAGGAAGTTTAATTTTGCCTGCTGTTTTGCATGGGTATGAAACGTGATCTCTCACGTTGAGGGAGGACATAGGCTCGGGGTGATGCAGAATAAGGTGCTGTTGAAGCTATTTGGGGCCTAAGAGGGACGAGATAACAGAGGATTGGAGAAAACTACACAACGAGGAGCTTAATGATCTGTTGTCCTCAACAAATATACATTAATCGGGTAACCAAATCAAGAAAATAATATGTGCGGGCCATGTAACACGCATGGGGAGAAGGGAGGTGCATAAGGGTTTGGTGGAGAAACCTGAAGGAAAGAGGCTACTTGGAAGATTTAGGCGTAAATGGAAATATAATATGAAATGCATCTTCAAGAAGTGGGATGGGGAGACATGGGCTGGACTGATCTGATTCAGGATAGGGAAAGGTGGCTGGCGCTTGTGAATGCGGTAATGAACTTTCGGGTTCCATAAAATGCGGGGAATTTCTTGACTAGCTGAGAATCTGTTAGCTTCGAAAGTAAAACTCAGTTACATGTAGTTAGTTAGTTGGTTAATTATTTAGATTTAGCATCAATTCCATGTGCGCCATTTGCCATGACCATCAATTCCATGTGCGCCATGTGCCATGACCATCAATTCCATGTGCGCCATGTGCCATGACCATCAATTCCATGTGCGCCATGTGCCATGACCACCAATTCCATGTGCGCCATGTGCCATGACCATCTCATGTATATTAATTTTATCACCCAAACAAATTTTGCTGTCCGGACGGCACACATCTTCACACAGAAAGCACGTACACACACCAAATGTTATGCTGCCGCATCACCATGTTGACTTTTACATTCTTAACATATTTTAAAATCAGTAACTTTAACAAGGAGCATACGAGCTCCCTGAAGACGATCTGAATAAGATCGAAACATGTTGGAGCGTTTTTAAGTGTTTTAATGTGAACATTTTAGACTAATATTTTATTATATATAACAGTGCATTAGGTGTTGTGTGAAATTCAGTAAATTTTGCTGTAGTTTAGGCCTGCATATTGTGAAACTTCTGAAGTTACGTCTTTCTGCCTCCTCTTGTTATGTATTTCCTCTTTCGTCCAAATTTGCTTCTCAGTACCCTGCTGTCTAATATTACCTCCACGTGACCTCGACATTTTTATGGGTTGATGTTTAGGCTCAGGCTCAAATATTGCGTAGTTTCATATCGTTGATTCTACACAATAAACCGATATGTTGCCTCAACATGCGAGCCTTGCTCTGTCAGGCTATGGTTCTTGACCGTCAGATTTCGATGCTCGGCAGAGTACCTCCTAAGGGAATCTGTCAGGCGAAGCGTGAAATTGACTGCTCAGCTGCTGTCATGTGACGTCACATGCTCGTACTCTGGGCCAGTAGTGTTAGGCAAGATGGGAATTAAAGAGCCTGTGGCACAAGCAGGAGAGTTTCTGTTATCGGTGTTAGTATACGCGTATAATAATTAATATTAAATAATACTTTTTTCGTAGAGTATAGTCATCCTTTAGAAACTGATAGTTACTCAGCCTCCCAAGGAAATACCGCAATTTTATGGAAGCCGAATTCATTATAATATCTATAAGGGACCGCCACTTATGTCTATCGTGGGCCGATGACTACGATTTGAAATCTTACAATACCTTTTTTAATATTATCCCCAAGTAAATTTTTCCTTTGAGACTCTGCGACTGTAATTTTTGCTCAACGCTTTTTCCCGCCATGAGCACAGCCCCACTTATCACACAATTTTTTACAAAAATGCGCAGATTTACATAAATTCTTTCTGTCAAACCGGAGCAACGTTTGAGTTTTGCTTACATTTTTGTTAGAAGAAAAAATGATGATCTTGATGAAGGAAAAAAGACTAATTTATTCAGGCATAACTACAGTTGAAGTTAAAATAACTGGTTAATTCGTTTGCGCTCAAATAATTCATGTTTCTCAATTTTCTGTCCCTTTCTTTATTCTTTATGGTCTTTATAACATTAAGTGAAACCTCAAACAGGTTTCAGCTGGTAGTATATCAGAATTCTTACTACTCTTTCGGCCATTTGACCACCCTTTCCCTCCGACCAAACACAATTCATTACTTAAATCACTCTTTCAACACAGGCCGAAGTGCCCGATGAGCTGAAAATTCTATTCGACAGCACGAAGGAATTAGGCACAGAAATATTTTGATCCTTGAAATGATTGAACATCGAACTCAGTTTTGTTCACAGTGTAAATGCTTCGGTTTTCAGACATCGCAGTGTATAGACAAAAATTCCTGGGCACAGCCATTTCTTCATCAAACAGATCTTCCCGTGAGAAACTGAGAACGCAGATGAAAGTTGTATACACTTAGCCCTACAAAACAGGCAACAAAGTTTTTTAAATAAAAGGATATTTTTGTAAATCATCACTAAATCTACCCGTTCTTTTTTGACATGTTAACTAATAAGAAATGAGGGACAAAATTTAAAATAACCACAGTCACGGAAAAAATTAAAATAATTTCTCTACGCTTTTTTATATGGTATTGTGTGTGTTGCGTGCAAGTGAAAGTTGTTACCAACTCAGCGATTACAAAATTTATTTTTGTCTCGTTCTTTTTACAGTCCATTTGATTCTTATTTCACTTCTTTTTCTTTTTGCAGTTTTTGTTCTAACCGGAACGAAATGACTAACCGCCCTGACGCAGGGACAAGACCTCAAGTCGGGAAAATTCTGGCCAAATTTGACGTAGGGAAAGCGTAATAATAATAATAATAATAATAATAATATATGAAGACCTTACAGTGTACATAGAGCGAATGTGGAATTTAGAAACAAAAGTGATACCAGTAATTATAGGGGCGACTGGAACCATTTCAAAATCACTCAGCCAATACCTGAGCTACGTACTGGAATAGCACTAAGTTAAGAAGCTACAGACAACAGTCATGTTTTGCACTGCACACAAACTGCGGAAAGTGCTGATGTAACAGTGCACGATATGTTTAACAAGGGAAATAACATTACATTTAGCACAATTTGTAATTACAGAATAGATACAACAGTTTTTTTCAGGTATATAGTTGTAAATATCCTGCATAATGGCGATAAATAATAATAATAACAATAATATTAATAGAGATTACAATAACCTCACTGAAGAATGTCTCCTTGGTCCCAGGACTGTCGGCGAGGTGAAGGAATTCGAGAGCCCTTCATAGGGTTGGTTTTCCACTTTCTCTAAAATCTGTGCTATTGTCGGCAAGATGGAATCGCAGGCTAAGCAGAAATGTTAGTAACTGTAAACAGTCGAATACTGAATCCCATTCTCTCTGAATCTGATTCTCCCCCTTTTAGATAAATTACCCATGATGCTGTGCGTCACTTTTCGAAGTTATTTGCTGCTTTCCAAGTACATTGGTATCAAAATTTAAATACGAAGAAAGATAAAACACTTATTCAAACAATTAACCAAACTACATCAAGACATAAATCCAACCACATGTTTCGGATATTTAATGCATAATATGAATATAATTTGTCATCGACCTTTGGTTTATTTTAATTTTATTTTAATATTATAACACGAGGGGGTAAAACCCTTTAAGGTTCCCCGATTAAATGAATTATCATATAATAATTCCTTATCTGGATATAAGGATTTTGTATAATGTATGAAATTGAAGTATAAATGAAATGTAATTTTTCATAATACAGTAAGTAAATGGGGCAGGCGTTGGTGCAGTTGGTTGAGGCACTGCGCTACAAGCCGGAATATCGCGGGTTCGATTGGAATTTTTCATTGACATAATCCTTCCTGCTGCACTATGACCCTGGAATCTACTCAGCCTGTAACAGAAATGAGTACCAGGAATATTTCCTTGGGTAAAGACAGTCGGTGCGTAGGTCTGACGACCTTACCACCTTCATGTGCCCATTGCCTGTAAATCTGGGAACTTAAACCTTCCGGAAACCTAAGGGCCTGTAATAGGCCTGTATGGTGATTGCTGTACTTTTAAATGAAGAAAAAAGTCACTGGAAGTTAGGAGCTGCGTTGGAAGGTGTCGGCGTGAAGATCTGACGTTGTATTGGCGCGTAAAAGAAGGAGGTTTTGTAAAAGTTATGGGGATAAGTGGATGTTTGTTCAGTGTGAACCTCCTTACAAGGGATTCATCTCGCGGTGTTGAAGAGAACGAATTAACGACTCGTGTAGAACGCTCTTCGTGCGAAGATAAAGACGCTCTAATCACGCACTGATCTAATTAGCAAGCTGCAAGATTGAAACGGCAAACTGCTTACGAGGAAACGAGTTGTAGACTAGCTTGACTATGAAAATATGTGCTTTCCTTTATTAGCACTTGAATTTAAGGGCTGATGATGTTACAGTAATCTTCCTTGGCTCAGTTTTCGCACGAAACCGTAGATACAAACTGTGAATCTTTTCATTACGACGCTTTCCATCCATACGGTTGCAAATTCATGAGAGAGAACGAGACTGAATGAGCCGCTACATCAATACCGGTATCATAGTTTCAATCTAAATCCTTTGGGAAGGATCCTTGAATAAAAAGACAGCTAATCGCCCGGCCCGTTACAGAATTTGCGTGCCTTGCATTGATATTGATTAACGTATTCAGAAAGACCGAAAAATGAACCCTGTTCTGAAACAGAAGAGTTCAACAAGTAGTCTCACATCTTTATTATTGAAGAGTCACTATAATGCACTTTCCTTATTTTATCTGAGAACTGGAATTGTCTCTTCCCAAGGCTACTTCGCCGTGCGTACGAGCGGTAAACCGAACAGTCTATGTTCATGCGAAAAATGAGCTGACAGGAAGCGGCAGTGGGGAGTGTGTTTAACTCTTACGGGTTTGCGAATATAAATATACACGCAGTTTTTCCAAATCTCGCAGCCTTCTGATCCTCCATGATATCACTGACCATTATACGTAAAACATGGCATTAAAAAAGTTCTTACAACCATTGTTGAAGTGGGGGGGAAATAAGTAGTACATATTCTGAGTGCGTGTTTGTAGCTTTAGGAATCCAGAATGCAATGTTTGTGTGCTATACTGTCATCTGTAGCCTGCTAGTCTCTGTTATATTTTTCCTCATTTTCTCATAAGCGGCACGATTATCGGAAAAAAAAGTTATTGAACATACAATGTGTGTTGTGATTGTCTCTACAATTTTTGTCCGAAACATTTTTCATTCCAAGATAAATACAGGAGACTATATCATAGACGTACGTAGGTCTACGTGTAAAGTAAAATCAGCCTTATTGCACATACAGCAAAGATAATAGCAAAGATACTTTGAAGAAGGATTGAAAGAAAAATTGAGGATTTATTTGGAGAAGATCAGTTTGAATTTAGAAGAGGAAAAGGAACTAGGGATGCAATTGGGATGATAAGAATAATAGCAGAACGAACTTCGGAGTTAGATGAAGAACAGTGTGTTTGTTTCATAGACTGGCAGAAGGCATTATACCGTGTAAATTGGACCAAATTAATGCAGATCCTAAAGAGAACTGGTATCGACTGGCGTGAAAGAAGACTGATTAGCAAACTGAACATGGATCAGAGGGTTAATGTGCGACTGGACCGAGGGGAGACAAGAAGTGTGCAGATAGGAAGAGGAGTTCGACAAGGATGTTCTTTGTTACCAATTCTGTTTAACTTGTACAGCGAATGCCTTACCAAGGAAGCTCTGGATGGGCTGGGAGACTTCAACATCGGAGGGCAAATTATTCAAACTGTGAAATATGCAGATGACCTTGTACTAATGGCTAAGGAAGAAACGGTGTTGCAGGGCATGATTGATAAACTAATTGAAACTGGAAGATGCTATGGCATGGAAATAAATGTGGAAAAAACAAAAGTAATGAGAATTTCAAGACAACCATCACAAGTAACAATTATGATAGACCAAAAACAACTGGAGAATGTGGAATGTTTTAAATATTTGGGTAGCATGTTAACAAATGATGGAAGATCAAAGTGTGAAATTAAATCCAGGATTGCCATGGCAAAAGCTGCATTCAGCAAGAAGAAGACTCTTTTTACCAGCAAATTGGACTTAAATTTGAGGAAGAAACTAATAAAATGCTACATTTGGAGCATGGCTTT
>Ga0209629_10002710_pt1 | contig 12236 bp, 8 predicted proteins | sample TergutCu122P5_FD_187286 | JGI IMG/M metagenome (GOLD analysis project Ga0209629, IMG submission 187286) | Cubitermes ugandensis P5 segment gut microbial communities from Kakamega Forest, Kenya - Cu122 P5 (SPAdes) (version 2) | ecosystem: Host-associated > Arthropoda: Insects > Digestive system >...
CTCCCGGATCGCCCAGGAATACCTGCACAGCCGCAACCTGTTGGGATCGCCCGCCCGGTTCGACGTGATCGCGATCCGCCTGGATGCCGACAACCGGCCGACCGCCATCGATCATCTGCAAAACGCCTTTGATTGCGCACCGTAGGAGGAGGTTTACAGGGTTTCATGGAGGCGGTCATCTTTTGCGGCATACAGGGCTCTGGAAAGAGCACGTTTTTCAAAGAACGTTTTTTCCGAACCCATGTGCTTGTATCCCTCGATGTGTTGCGGACACGGCGTCGAGAACAGATTTTCCTCACAGCCTGCCTGGGGTCCAGGCAGCGTTTCGTGGTGGACAATACCAACCCGACGCAAGCCGACCGGGCGGTGTACATCGAAGCCGCCAGGGAGAAAAAATTTACCGTCGCCTGCTACTATTTTGCCTCCAGCATCGAAGACGCGCTGGCCCGCAATGCGTTGCGGTCGGGCAAGGCGTACGTGCCTTACGCCGCCATCAGGAAAACAATGGACAAACTGGAACCTCCATCTCTATCCGAAGGTTTTGATGCCCTGTACCAGGTGACCATCGAGGACGGGGAATTCGTGGTCTGCGAACGGCATGAGGCAATGTGACGATCTCGGCCGGCGCAGCGCATAAAACCGGCCCGTTTGTTTTTGTAGATTTGACAATCCCACGCCAAGGACGCCATGAACCACCAAACCCTTTCCTCCTTCATCTGGTCGGTCGCCGATCTGCTGCGCGGCGATTACAAGCAGTCGGAATATGGCCGGGTCATTTTGCCGTTTACCGTGCTGCGCCGTTTGGATTGCGTGCTGGCGGGCACCAAGAATCATGTGCTGGCCGAATTCGCCGCCAAGACCAAACAGGGCGTAAACCCCGAACCTTTCCTGCTCCGCGCCGCCGAACAGAGTTTCTACAACACCTCCGACCTCGATCTGCCCAAGCTGCTGGGCGATCAGGACCACATCCGCGAAAACCTCTACGCCTACATCCGCGCCTTTTCTCCGGCAACCAAAGACATCTTCGAGCGTTTCGACTTTTTCACCCAGATTGACCGGCTGGACAAAAACCGGCTGTTGTATCTGGTGACGGAGAAGTTCGCCGGGGTGGACTTGCACCCGGATACAGTGGACAACACCCAAATGGGCCTGGTTTTTGAGGAACTGATCCGCAAATTCGCCGAGCTGTCCAACGAAACCGCCGGGGAACACTTCACCCCGCGCGAAGTCATCCGCCTCATGGTCAACCTCTTGTTCATCGGCGATGACGACGTGCTGACGGCGGGCAAGGCTGTGGTGCGCACCATCTACGACCCGGCGGCCGGCACCGGCGGCATGCTTTCGCTGGCCGAAGAACACCTGACCGAGCACAACCCGCAGGCCCGCCTGACCATGTACGGCCAGGAATTGAATGACGAATCCTACGCCATCTGCAAGGCCGACATGCTCATCAAAGGCCAGGACATCGCCAATATCGCGGCGGGCAACACCCTGTCGGACGATGGCCACGCGGGCCGGCGGTTCGACTACATGCTGTCCAATCCGCCCTACGGCGTCGAGTGGAAAAAGGTGGAAAAAGAGGTGCGCCAGGAGCACGAGAGCAAGGGTTTTTCCGGCCGTTTCGGGCCGGGCCTGCCGCGCATTTCCGACGGATCCATGCTCTTTCTCCTCCATCTGGTCAGCAAGATGCGCATGAAGGATGACGGCGGCAGCCGCATCGGCATCGTGCTCAACGGCTCGCCACTGTTTACCGGCGGGGCCGGATCGGGAGAAAGCGAAATCCGCCGCTATGTGCTGGAAAACGATCTGGTCGAGGCCATCATCGGTCTGCCCACCGATATGTTCTACAACACTGGCATCGCCACCTATGTCTGGATTCTCTCCAACAAAAAGAGCGGCCAGCGCAAAGGCAAGGTGCAGCTCATCGATGCCTCCGGCTTCTGGCGGAAAATGCGCAAGTCGTTGGGCAGCAAGCGCAAGGAGTTATCCGAGGAGCATATTGCCGACATCACCAGACTGTTCGGAGAATGTACCGAGGCAAGGCTTGCCACGGTGCTCGATGCCGACGGCAAAGAGGTACATCGCGCCATTATGCGCGAAGGGCAGGGTGCGCCTACAGCGCCAGAGGGCGGCAAGGTAAAGATTGCGCCCTTGAGCCGCATCTTGCCCAACGAGAGTTTTGGTTATCGCGCCATCACCGTGGAACGCCCCTTGAAGGACGACAAAGGCAAGCCTGTCTTGGGAAGCAAGGGCAAGCAGAAAGGCAAGATGCAGCCGGATACCGGTTTGCGCGACACGGAAAACGTGCCCTTGCACGAGGATGTGGCGGCCTACTTCAAACGCGAAGTGCTGCCCCATGTGCCGGATGCCTGGATTGACCACGACAAGACCAAGGTTGGCTACGAAATTCCCTTTAACCGGCATTTTTACGTCTTTGAACCGCCGCGCGACCTGGAAGAGATCGACCGGGATTTGGCTGTTGTTTCCGACAATATTATGCGGATGCTGCGGGAGTTGGGCGTATGAAATACCCGCGTTATCCGAAATATCAAGACAGCGGCGTGGCATGGCTGGGGGAAGTGCCGGAGGGGTGGGAGGTTAAATACATCAAAAGACTTTCTCCTGTGCAACGTGGGGCATCTCCTCGCCCAATTGAAGACCCAAAATATTTTGATGATGATGGAGAATTTGCATGGGTGCGTATTGCCGATGTATCTTCTTCATCTGGCTTCCTACGGGAGACCACTCAACGTCTTTCTCCTCTGGGCAGCAGCTTAAGTGTTAAAATTAAACCCGGTGACCTTTTTGTTAGTATCGCTGGTTCTGTTGGAAAACCTTGTATTGCAGGAATAAAAGCCTGTATCCATGACGGGTTTGTGTACTTCCCGCTATTAACGAATGAGCAGAAATTTCTATTTTACATCTTTGACGCGAGTTTTTGTTATGGCGGTCTAGGAAAATTTGGCACACAGCTTAATTTGAACACAAATACTGTTGGAGCTATTTCTATTGCCTGTCCCCCGCAAAACGAACAACAAACCATCATTACTTTCCTTGACCACAACTGCGCTAAAATTGACGCCCTGATTGCGGAACAGGAAAAACTCATTGCTCTGCTGCGGGAAAAGCGGCAGACCGTCATTTCCCATGCCGTCACCAAGGGCCTGAACCCTGCCGCACCCATGAAAGATTCCGGTGTGGAGTGGTTGGGAAAAGTGCCTAGTCGTTGGGAAATGGTACCACTTAAAAAATCTGTAACATATTTAGAAGGACCAGGAATTCTTGCGAATGATTTTTGTGTTGATGGTATTCCATTAATTAGAATATCTGGAGTTAAAGATGAATTCGTTACATTAGATGGGGCAAATTTTTTAAACCCTGATATCGTTGAAAATAAATGGGCACATTTTAAATTACAATATGGGGATTATCTTATAAGCGGTAGTGCTAGTACTGGATTGTGCAGTAAGGTAAATAATATTTCTGTTGGATCAATACCATACACAGGGTTAATAATAGTCCGACCCAAAGAAAGTATAGCGAGTGACTATATTCCTATATTTTTTTCATCGCGTATGTTTTTTGAACAAATCACGATATTGCAAGCAGGAAGTACAATTCAACACTTTGGGCCATCACATTTAGCAAAAATGTTTATTGTTCTTCCTCCAGAAAATGAGCAATTTGCAATTATTCAATTTGTAAGGGATCAAACCGCCAAAATTGACACTCTGATCGCTGAATCCAAACAAGCCGTTGTCCTGCTCAAAGAGCGGCGCAGCGCCCTTATTTCCGCCGCTGTTACCGGCAAAATCGATGTGCGGAATATCTGCCCGAACAAGGGATTGCATAGCATGAGGACGGAGTTATGACAAACGACCAATTGTCCGCTCGTCTGGTCGATCTGCTGGCCCTGCCGCACGAGACAGAGTGGGTGGAGTGGAAACGGAACAACGCCCGCCCTGAAATGATCGCCGAGTGTCTGTCGGCCCTGGCAAACTCGGCGGCGCTGCATGGGCATGACTATGGCTATATGATCTGGGGAGTTGAAAACGACAGCAGGAAAATAGTCGGCACCGATTTCCGGCCCCGTCAGGCAAAAAAGGGCAATGAGGAACTGGAAAATTGGCTGATGCGTTCGCTGTATCCGCAGACCGACTTGCGGATACACGAGTGGGCGCACCAGGGCATGCCAATGGTCTTGTTTGAGATTCCAAGGGCAAGCCATGCCCCGGTGCGGTTTGGCAGTGAAAGATTCATCCGCATCGGCAGCCTGACAAAGAAGTTGAAGGATTACCCTGAGAAAGAGCGTGCATTATGGGAGACATTCGATCGCAAGCCGTTCGAAAAGGGAACCGCCTTGGCGGACGTGCCTGGCCCGGATGTCCTGTCGCTCCTTGATTTTGACCGCGCCCTGCGGATGTTGAACATTCCCCTGCCGACCGATCAACGGGGCATCTTGGCCAAGCTGGCCGATGAACGCTTGATCGTGCTTCAGCCGGGCGGACGGTACAATATCACGAACCTGGGAGCCATTCTCTTCGCGGTCGATCTTGGCAAGTTCGACCGTTTGGACCGGAAAACCCTGCGCATCATCAAATATCAGGGCAATGACAAGACCGACCGGGAACGAGAGTGGCAGGACGCGCCTTCACAGATGGGATATGCCGTCTCCTTTGAGGCGGCTGTGGCTTTTATCCAATCGCAGTTGCCGCACAACCAACCCATCGGGCAGGCGTTTCGGACGGAAGTTAAGATGTTTCCCGATGTGGCTATCCGGGAGCTTGTTGCCAACTGTCTTATCCATCAGGATTTTTCCGTGGTTGGCGCAGGGCCGATAGTGGAAATATTCTCCGGGCGGATGGAAATTATCAACCCGGGCCAACCGCTGGTGGATACCCAGCGATTCATTGGAGCGCCGCCGCAATCGCGTAACGAAACGTTGGCAAAACTGATGCGGAGAATGAATCTGTGCGAAGAGGCTGGCAGCGGTATCATCAAGACGGTAAAAGCTATCGAGGCGTATCAATTGCCCGCTCCCAATTTTGAGGCAATCGCCACACCCCAGACCGGATTCACTAAGGCGACTCTGTTTGGCTCCAGAAAACTGACCGTCATGAACACGCAAGAGAGGGTTCGGGTTTGCTATCAACATGCCTGTCTTTGCCATGTATCGGGAATGCGGATGACGAACGCCACTCTCAGGAAACGGCTTGGGGTAGAGGCCAAAGGCGCGCCGCAAATATCGAGGCTGATCAGAGAGGCGATGGAAGCGGGGGCCATCAAGTTGTTCGATCCCGATGTTGGCAGCAGAGGGCGTTGCTATCTGCCATTCTGGGCATAACGGTTGTTTAACGGCAGCTTAATAGTAGCTTAATAGTTGTTTAACGGTTGGTTAACTGGAAGGCATAAAACATACGCCCCTGAAAGAAGTGCTGCGGCATACAATCTCTAAAAATCAATGAATTGCGATTGTCAATGGTGTTGTATTTTGTTTGCCTATTGTTTGCCTATTGTTTAACTGGGGATGAACTCCATGACCAGCACCGGCTTGCACCACGAGAAGTATTTTGAGCAAGAAATCTGCGAATACCTTGGCGGCCATGGCTGGCTCTATGCCGAAGGCGATGCGGAACACTACAGCCGGGAACATGCCCTGTACCTGCCGGATATCGCTGCCTGGCTGCAGGAAAGCCAGCCGGAGGCATGGCAAGAACTGAGCAAAACCCATGGCGGCCAAGCGTTGCCGGTGCTGGCCGAACGCATCCGCAACAACCTGAACGAACGCGGCACGCTCGACGTTTTGCGGCGCGGGATTGAAGTGCTGGGCGTCAAACAGCCGCTGGCCCTGGCGCAGTTCAAGCCCGCCCTCAATCTCAACGAAGCCATTGTCAAGAAATACGCGGCCAACCGTTTGCGCGTGGTGCGGCAGGTGCGCCACTCCGTCAACAACCCGCAGGAGGCCATCGATCTGGTGCTGTTCCTGAACGGTATCCCGGTGGCCACGGCGGAGGTGAAATCGGAATTCACCCAAAGCGTGCGGGATGCGGTTGACCAATACCGTTTTGACCGCCATCCCTTCCCCAAGGGCGGGCAGGTCGAGCCGCTCCTGTCCTTTCCCGGCGGCGCGGTAGTGCATTTCGCCGTCAGCCAGGCTGAAGTGATGATGACCACGCGCCTTGCCGGGGCCGGAACCGTTTTCCTGCCGTTCAACCGGGGAAATAACGGCGGGGCGGGCAATGCGCCCAACCCGAACGGCTTTGCCACATCGTATTTGTGGCAAGAGGTGTGGGAGCGGGAAAGCTGGCTGGAGATTATCGGCCGCTATCTCATCGGTAAACGGGACGAGAAAAAGAAACTGGTCGGGGTGATTTTTCCCCGCTACCATCAGCTTGACGCCACCCGGAAGATTTTGGCCCAGGTGCGGATTGAAGGCCCTGGCGGGCGCTTTTTGATCCAGCATTCGGCCGGCAGCGGCAAAACCAACTCCATCGCCTGGACCGCGCACTTTCTGGCGGATGTGCATGACGACGATAACCGGAAGATGTTCGATTCCGTGGTGGTGGTTTCTGACCGGCAGGTGCTGGACAAGCAGCTTCAGGAAGCCATTTTTGACTTTGAGCGCACAGCCGGAGTGGTGGAAAACATCACCGGCGAGCATGACAGCAAGAGCGCCAACCTGTCCAAGGCGCTGAAGGCCGGCAAGAAAATCATTGTCTGCACCATCCAGACCTTTCCTTTTGCCCTGGAAGCGGTCCAGCAACTCGCCGCCACCGAGGGCAAACGCTTTGCCGTCATTGCCGACGAGGCGCACAGTTCGCAGTCCGGCGATGCCTCGGCCAAGCTCCGACAGGTGCTCTCGGCGGAGGAGCTGGCGGATATCGCCGATGGCGGCACGATCAGCACGGAAGATATTCTGGCCGCCAACATGGCGGCCCGCGCCGCCACGGATTCCATCACCTATGTGGCCTTCACCGCCACCCCCAAGGGAAAAACCCTGGAGCTTTTCGGGCGGAAAACCCCGGACGACCCGGCGGCCCCGCCTAAAGCCTTTCATGTGTATTCCATGCGCCAGGCCATCGAGGAAGGTTTTATCCTCGATGTGCTGAAGAATTACACCACCTACCGCTTGGCATTCCGTCTGGCCCATGAAGGCCGGGAATGGGATGAAAAGGAGGTGGAGAAAAGCGAGGCGGTCAAGCACATCATGCAGTGGGTTCGTCTGCACCCCTACAACATCGCGCAAAAGGTGCAGGTGGTGGTGGAGCACTATTGCCAGCAGGTGCGGCCGCTGTTGGGCGGCGACGCCAAGGCCATGGTGGTTACGGCCAGCCGCAGGGAGGCGGTGCGCTGGCAAAAGGCCATCCGGGCCTATATCGCGGCGAAAGGCTATGACATAGATGCGCTGGTCGCCTTTTCCGGCGAGGTGATGGACAAGGAATCCTTCCCCGAGCCGGTGACGGAACACAGCAAGCTGCTGAACCCTGGCCTGAAAAACCGGGATATTCGTGACGCCTTTGCCGGCGCCGAATACCATATTTTGCTGGTGGCCAACAAATTCCAGACCGGCTTTGACCAGCCCTTGCTCTGCGGCATGTATGTGGACAAAAAACTGTCCGGCCTGCAGGCCGTGCAGACCCTTTCGCGCCTGAACCGGGCCTATCCCGGCAAGGATACGACCTATATCCTTGATTTTGTCAACAGCGAGGGCGATATCCTTGCCGCCTTCAAGCAGTATTACGAAACCGCCGAGCTTGAGGCTTCCACGGACCCGCACCGGGTCTACGACCTGCGGGCCAAGCTGGATGCCAGCGGCTACTATGACGAACATGAGGTGGAGCGCGTGGTCAAGGCGGAGTTGAACCCGCAGGCCAAGCAGAACGATCTGGCGGCGGCCATTTTTCCGGTGGCGGACCGGCTGCTCAAACTCTATGCCGCCGCCCTGGCCGCCTATCGCCAGGCAACGGAGCCGCTGAACGCCGAAGCCCGCGACAGAGCCAAAGACAGCATGGACGCCCTCATGCTGTTCAAGAACGATATGGGCGCGTTCAACCGGCTGTACTCCTTCCTGTCCCAGATTTTCAACTACGGCAACACGGAGATCGAAAAGCGGCACATCTTCTATCGCCGCCTGCTGCCCCTGCTGGAGTTCGGGCGGGAACGCGACACAGTGGATTTATCCAAGGTGAAGCTGACGCACCACAGTCTGAAAAATACCGGCGCCCGGTCACTCTCGCTGCAAGGCGGGGATGCGCCCAAGCTGAAGCCCATGCAGGATGTCGGTTCCGGTTCAGTGCAGGAAAAACAGAAGGCCCTGCTTGAGGAGATCATCGCTCGGGTCAACGGCCTGTTTGAGGGCGAACTGACGGATGACGACCAAGTGGTCTACGTCAACGGCGTCATCAAGGGGAAACTGCTCGAAAATGCAACGCTGCGGGCGCAGGCCGCCAGCAACACCAAGGAGCAATTCGCCCACTCGCCTGACCTCGCCAAAGCCCTGATGGACGCCATCATGGAAGCCTTTGAAGCCCATACCACCATGAGCACCCAGGCGCTCAATTCGCCGAGGATACGCGAAGGGCTGAAGGATATTCTGCTTGGTCCGGCGCAACTGTACGAGGCATTGCGGGAACGCGCCGGGAAGGGGACGGAACCGATTTTGTAGCTGGCCCGAAAGAGATTTTGTATTCCTGGCACTAACTTGTGTTGCGCATTGTGACGATGAGAATTTTTCTAAATTCATTCCAGAGATTGTTAGGTTCCCAAAATTGCGAGGAGAGCCATGTCAGAGGAAAATCAATGCCCAATTTGTTTTACCCCTTGTAAAATTAACAGCCATCCTGAATTCATAGTTACTGTTAATTGTCCTCGTTGCGGTTTTTTCAATATCCATCGCCTTGCTTTTAGAAATTTTTATTATGGTTCTTATTCAGAAAGAGAACGTGCTATTGCTTCTAGTATTATTCGATCTGGATATGGATACAAATCAACAATAAACACTAATGATGAATATAAACTTTTTAAGTCTAAAGACGTTCCAGTAACAGATAAAGCTGACATATTATTATTGTTATTGTCAAAATTGTGCAACTATGTCGGTCAATATGTTGAAATCACATCAAAAGATTTGCCGGAAACTCTTGCAAGGACATGGATTCTTAACGTTGAAGAACTAAAAGGATTTGTCCGTTTTTTACAGGATTTATCTTGTCTGCTTGAATTACCAGTGTATGAAAAAAAATTTGAGTTCCATGTTAAAATTATAATTTTACCAGATGGATGGAGGCGTATTGAAAAATTAGAAAGACATTATACCGAGACAAGCCAGTGCTTTGTAGCAATGTGGTTCCATGAATCAATGGATGAAATATATAAAAACTATATTTATCCTTCCATAATCGAATCTGGATACGATCCTCAACGCATTGATAATAAAGAGCATACAAATATTATTGAAGACGAGATCATAAAGGAGATACGGAGAAGTAAATTTGTTATTGCTGATATGACAGGAGATCGTGGAAGTGTATACTATGAAGTCGGATTTGCTCATGGTCTTGGTTTAGATGTTATTATAACTGCTCAAAAATACACTAAAATTAGTTTTGATTTAAACCATTATAATTGTATATTTTGGGAATATGATAAACTTGATGAATTCAAGAGAAATTTATTGAATAGAATTGAAGTTAAGTTTGGCCAAGGGCCAAAAGTATCAATCAAGTAATATGAATAGATGGTGTCTGTAGAAATTGAATAACAATGAATGATTATAAAAATTCACCAGCCATGAACAGTGCGGTACGAGAGCAACAGGCCCCGGTGGCCGTGACCATGGGGTGCCCGGCCGGAATCGGGCCGGAAATTATTTGCCGGCTGCTGGGCGATAACGATTGCGCCGCGGCCAGACAGGCCATCGTGGTCGGCGATGCGGCGGTGCTGCGCCAGGCCGCCGCCCGGCTCGGCATGGCGCTGGCCATCGAGCCCTGGCAGCCCGGACAGCCCATCAGGGCGGGCAGCATCCCGGTGGCGCAGGTTAGCCCGCCCCGGACCGAGCCGGTCCAGTGGGGCCGGCCCGATGCGGCCGGCAACCGGCTGATGGGGCGCTGCATCGAAGAGGCGGTGCGGCTGGTCGACCGGGGGGCGTGCAGCGCCGTCGTCACCTGCCCGATCAGCAAGCAGGGCTTGCAGGACGCGGGGTATCCGTATCCGGGGCATACCGAAATGCTGGCCGCCCTCACCGGCAGCCCCAGGGTGCGGATGATGATGGCCGGGCCGAGGCTCAAGGTGGTTCTGGTCACCATCCATGTCCCGCTGGCGCGGGTGGCGGGGCTGCTGACCCAGGCGGAGATCAGCGATTGCATCAGGATGACCGGGGCCGCCCTGCGGCGCGACTTTGCCCTTGCCGCCCCCAGGATCGCCGTGGCGGGCCTGAACCCTCACGGCGGCGAGAGCGGCCTGTTCGGCGACGAGGAAACCCGGATCATCGCCCCGGCGATTGCCTCCTGCGCCGCCGAGACGGTGAGCGGGCCCTGGCCGCCGGACACGGTCTTTCATCAGGCCGCCTCCGGCCAGTACGACGCGGTGATCGCCATGTACCACGACCAGGGCCTGATTCCCTTCAAGCTCCTGCATTTTCAGGACGGGGTCAATGTCACCCTCGGCCTGCCGCTGGTCCGCACCTCGGTCGATCACGGCACCGCCTACGACATCGCCGGCCGCAATCTGGCCGATCCTTCGAGCCTGGCCGCGGCCCTGGCCATGGCGCACACCATTGCGGCCAACCGGCGCAGGGGGGAGACGGCATGCACCCAGGACTGCTGATTGCCTTCGAGGGGATCGACGGCACCGGCAAATCGACCCAGTTGCCGCTGCTCGCCGCCCATCTGCGCGAGCGGGGCCTGGTGGTGGTCGAGACCAGGGAGCCGACCGACGGCCCCTACGGGCAACAGATTCGGGCCCTGTACCGCAACCGCAGCCAGGTTTCGCCGGAGCGGGAGCTGGAACTGTTTCTGCTCGACCGCCGCCAGCATGTGGCCGAGTGCATCCGGCCGGCCCTGGACCGGGGCGAGGTGGTGCTCACCGACCGCTACTATTTTTCCACCGCCGCCTATCAGGGCGCGGCGGGCTGCGATCCGGCCCATGTCTTCGCCTGTCACGATTTCGCGCCGGAACCGGATCTGGTTCTCCTCCTCACCCTGCCGGTGGAGGAGGGCATCGCCCGGATCCGCACGCTGCGCGGTGAAACCCTCAATGATTTCGAGCAGCGGGAGCAGTTGGAAAAAGTGGCCGCGCTCTTTGCATCCTTCACGCACAGTTGTATAGTGCGCATCCATGCCGCCCGGCCGATGGAGGAGGTGCAGGCCTCCATCCGCGCGGCGGTTCAGCAACTGCTTGTGCGCAAAGGTGGGTGATGCTCCGGTTCATGTGTGCTTTCCGTTGGTGGTTGTGTGTTGCCGCAACTTGCGTGGTCCTGCTGACCGGCGGCTGCCAGCCGAAGCCCGACCCGGCCGCGCTGCAGGCCGCCCCCCCCGGCAAGGCCGATTACGCCTGTTCCTACTCCTATTTCCTCTGGGGCCGCCGGGCCGAGCTGCTGCTCCGTTTCGAGGAAGCCCTGGAGTTTTATCAGAAGGCCCTGATCTGCGACGATCAGGCGGAGTTTGTCAGCGAAAAGGTGCCGATCCTGCTGCTGCGGCTGGAGCGGACCGACGAGGCCGCGCTCTGGCTGCGCAACCATCTGGAGGCGCACCCGGACCGGGCCGGCATGCGTATGCTCTATGCCAGGGTGCTGCTCAAGCAGAAAAAAAACACCGAGGCCATGGAGCAATACCGGCTGATCAGCGAACAGCAGCCCGACGACCCGACCATGCGGCTGCTGCTGGCCGAGATGCACCTGAACACCGGTCAGGCGGCCAAGGCCCGGCCGCTGCTCGATCAGGCGCTGGCGCAGGATCCCGCTTCCTATCCCGGTCACATCCTCATGGCGCAGCTCTGCCGGATGGAGGGACAGACCGACGAGGCGGTGGAGCACTACCTGAAGGCCCTGGAGCGCAACTGGTCCGCTGAATTGGCCCTCGAACTGGGCGAGCTGTACGTCAAGAGCGGGCACTTCGACGAGGCCGCCGGCCTGTTTGAGGATGCGGTCGAGCGGGACGAGCAGAACGAGGCGGTGCGGGTGGCGCTGATCCATGTCTATCTGTTGCAGCACAAGGTCAACCAAGCCCTGGCCGAGCTGC
>Ga0209629_10002711_pt1 | contig 12234 bp, 10 predicted proteins | sample TergutCu122P5_FD_187286 | JGI IMG/M metagenome (GOLD analysis project Ga0209629, IMG submission 187286) | Cubitermes ugandensis P5 segment gut microbial communities from Kakamega Forest, Kenya - Cu122 P5 (SPAdes) (version 2) | ecosystem: Host-associated > Arthropoda: Insects > Digestive system...
CTCTGGTATCGTCACCCTCTGTAAGCAGCCGTACAGAGGGTGACGATACCAGAGGCTGTGGTGATACAATTGGTCCTCCTGATGATGAGCAGCGTGCTGCTCGAAACATGGTGAGGAGCATAGTGTAACATGTATATTGTTGAAGAATAAAAGAATTGTGCATTAAGTTGGTATTTTGAAAAGTCTACATTTCTGTGTATCTTGATTTTTATATTTTTAGATGGCAAACCGGAAGATACAAGATTCTGCACCGAATGATAACAAGTGTTTTCTGACTTTAAACTGCTCAGTTCTTCATCCCAACTTCTAGACCAGTTTCCTTACTAGCGGCTAAGAAAGTTTATTTTTCCTTGTCGTTAGATTCCACGCCTCATATTCACATCACCAGCATAAACCAGAACCTTATGTGTACCGAATTTGCACTTAAAACCGTAAAGTTTCCTTTTTTTAGTTAAACAACAAACCATGAAAACATACGGGGAATGGAAGTACAGCTCCACGCCTTCTTAACCACGGCACTGTACGGGGTGAATGGTCACCTTCACCGCGGACCCCTGTATATCCATTACCCCAAAATTGAGGGACAGGTAAGCCTCACAGCCGGTCTGTGTACCTCGGAGGAGAGAAAACTGTATAATCTCTGTTGGGAATCGAACCAGAATTCTTAGCTTAATGGAGGCCATCCCGTTGTGTGACATAATAGAAGTATATATAAATATTTATTTACGTCTATACACAAAAATATTCAACAATAATGAGTAACTACAAATCTTATTTAGTGCGTGGCGACATGTTTCGGCTGCTCATGCAGCCATCTTCAGGCCAGTTTAAAGTAGAACAAGAACCATAATGCCCGCACAATATGGGATCCCACATTGTTTAAATATGGAGTACATGTGAAATAAAAACCTCTAATAAAAAACATATATATACAAGTGGTAAAAAAAACAGATGTATGCCTAAGCTTAATTAGACCACGCTTAAGTGACTAATGTAAAAGAAAATTACGAACAACATGTGGTTGAAGTATATGTTAAATATGTCCGATGTTATAAGTCTGTAGTCGGGGATAATCTTCTTAATTAGGCACTGTTTATTAAAATAGATATTGGCGCAACATTTAAGGACTTTAGTTCTGGTGTTCTTATACTGGAAGATGGTGCGTGCTTGACTTGCTATAAACTTAATGGAGGTCCCTTATGCTGCACAAAATATCTTGTGCACGGCACATAAATTATTATTGTATTTAACTAATAGTATTATTATTATTATTATTATTATTATTACAGAATTTTTAAAGGTTATTTTACAAATTCTGTACGAATTTTAATAGGATGTTATTTCGTGATCCAAAAAAGGCATAAATAAGCGCTATTTCAGAAATATGTAATTAACCTCCTAAAGCAATGATACATATTTGAAAAATAAGATGTGTTCTAACATTACAACACGGCTGGTTGTCCATAGTGTTGACTTGTATATTATTGTCAAATGAACAACTATTATTAACCCAAACGCAGATTCAGTATTTTTCTGTGAATTAGAATGTGAATCTACTGATCACTAATTCAAAATAGGAACCAAAAAAAAAAATCGATAAGTCATTTCAAAAATTGAAATGAAACAGATAGTGTAGTCATCTCAAGACTCATTTTTTCTTTTTATACAGGAAAGTAGGCTAAAATTACGACTTTAAGCATACTGTTCATAACAAGTTTTGTGAAAACTGTGAGTTGCATAGAATTAATTAGTTTTCTTCTAATGTATCTTTCTAAGAAAATCTGTCAGAAAAGTAAGTTTATATAGCACGTGAGTCATAACTAAAGTACTGATCGCGATTATATCAAAGTAATTCCAAGTGATTATCACCTCCTTCCAACCCTGGAGCAAAACCGTAGCAGCCACATATTTAAAGATGATCTCGAAATTTAAATATTTGTAACACGATAGCTGATAACACAGCGGATGGACTGCTATTAGCAAAGACCAAAGACGCTCGCCCGACAATAAATGTCTCAGTTGTGGGTGACGGAGGGGAGCAGTGGGGTAACAGCACAATTAAATATGAACAGCTCTTATTAGACGAGAAAATAAAATACCCGAAGCATATGCATTGTCTCGAATATTATAACGATGGTGACTATGATGACGATGATAATGACGATATGATATTTATTTACTGCAATTGGGTTTCCTTCCGGTGGCAGTGATGATGATGATGATAATATAACTACAATTACACATGCACACGCGTGATTTTATTCGTAGAAAATCTAGGGAAAAATTATGTATATAATTTTTACATATTCTTAGAGAAAGTTTAAATAATAAGAGACATACATATAGGCACACACAGAGTACGGTGATCTTATTAGCCTACTTTGTCTCTTTAAGAAATAGACAAATCTTACCAGATGTCAAATATTTTTAAAAAATTTTTGCGCAAAATAACAACCGTAAATTTGACACTCAGTATTGCAGTACCAGTCACATTTTACAATATTTCTGTTCTTCATTACGTACCACTTTATGAAGGCAAATTTAGGGTGGGGGAGTTGGTGATATAACTCCATGCATTCTTAATTTCGTTACCAGCTGGACGTGAGTAGTCGGCATCTCTTACTAGCCGCATTACTGCCAGGAAAACAGTCCCGGTACTCATCAAATAGGAAGTTGGATGAGTCCCAGAGCAGCTCTGGTCGCTTCTCAGAAGTGACAATTCCTTGTCCTCTCGACAGTCAAGGCTCAGCTGCGCGGCCATCCAGCCAATAGCTTACTATGCAGACTCGCAGTTGGCAGAGCGTGGTTGGTAGAGCGGTTAGGAAATTGGCTGGAAGATATGGGATTCAAATCACTGCGGAGACAAGAAATTTTTCTCGTCTCTAAAGCCCCTTCCAGTCTGCTATTGAACGGGTACCCGGGTTTCTTGCTCGGGGCTAAAGTGCGCGGGATGTGGAGTTTATTAGTCACCTGCATTCACAGCCGAGGTTAAGAATAAGTGGAACTATAGTCTACTCCCCCTTTATCAGACCTGCACAACTTATAAACCTGTGACAGCCACATTACCTCAAAGAAAACTGCTGTGAGCCGCAAGGATAGATCTCGGCGGGAGAGAGGGTGGAGATGACATTTGACTAATAATTATCTAATGAAATAAAACAATTAATTCTTCATTGTTTTTATTTGTAATTATTAATCGTGGAAAAATTAAAGAAATGTTCCATTGAAGAAAAAAATTGGTTTTCTAAATCACCTTGCAAAACTAATGAGAGTTATTACATAATTTTCGTCAAAAAGCGTGTCCAACATGAAGTGGATTTTTCTAAAATGTCTTCCCAATGGTCATTAGACAAAGACCGTTGCTTTCTCACAATACAATTTTTAGAAGCAATTATTATTTCCGAAAGTGGTCACGGGGCACAAGGTGAGCTCAGCGAGGCTTATGTTGTGTAGTGCCTTTCAAAACTTCACGGATTGTTGAGGAACAACTTTACCTACTCGGCCAGTGTTAACAATGGGTCGCTGCAGATGTGAGAAACCTGCAGTGCGCCGTAGCTCTCACGTGTGCTGAGAACTGCAATAAAGCAACAGAATCTATGAGACAAAATCTGTTCATGATGGTGGCAGAATTAGGGACGTTCCATGTTAAAATTCCTTAAGAAACGGCAAATGCGTTGAAGAATTATTTTCGGGGGTTATTTTGTATTGCATGAAGTGTAAGGATGCTAATATGTGTTAATAATATAAACTTTAAGAAGAAAATCACTAATAATTTGAAAGGTTAATTTTAGAATATCAAGAATATCACACAGTTTCCTCTTCAGTCCCAAAATAATCATCACCAAAAGTTTTTATAAGTCTTGGTCGTCTTACGTTTTCATGCTGAATGTCCCGCCAATCTAGTTTCCTTAATTTTGTTGCCTTATTATTCTGTTGAAAAGAACAAGTTACGAGCCTCTAGTTTATGCAGTTCGTCCTCCTGTTACTGCTTCCCCTCAGCAGTCAGTTCTAAAACAATAACTTCCCTTCGATTAACGGACCAAACTCTACACCTGATCGAAACAGGTAAGCGTAAAGTGAAAAACAGCATGTTAATTGTATTCATCTAATGTGTAATACTAAACCCATCGCTAATATCTCGTGGCGCTTTGCAACCCTCAAGTTAACAACTTGTACGAAAGCCTTAAGGCATAGAAACTGGCAGCTGTTGTGGGAGATAATGCCGATGTCTACCAACTTTATGTTCATCTTCGAGTGAACACTTTCACACTCGAACAACTTCTGGGGCTCGCATGGAAATCGCTTCCTTTTTGATTTATTTTACAACACTGCCAGTTATTGTCGATACAGAATAATTGAATAGGGATGACTTTGAAAGAGCGCTGAAGAAACGGACATGGCCGAAGCGAGGTAGGAACGTAACATTCTCACAAAGCGACTCAGAATAACTACAAAAAACTTAATTTGAATAGACCTGGATTTGAACCAGACATCTCCCAAATAAAAGTCTAGAGCTACACAAACCTCTTCGGCAAGGAAATAATTTTTCGTTCCATGAAAGACACTGTATTAAAAAGGTTAGGAATTTTTTTTATTTGAAGACTCTTTTTAAAAAAATTAGGAGGTACACTAGACAAAAGATCCTTTACGGAGAACCATTTGACTGTTCAGAGTATTAATCACATATTCTTTTGAAGACTGAGAAAAACGTCCGTAACAATGGATTTCCAGTCCGATACATCGTGTGTTCTAATCAGCATTTGGAGTGATTTTACGATCCGCTGTCGTCCAGAACGGCATGAGTAGACAAAGCGTTTTACTTAGTGGGATGTACCCTTTAAATTGACCTTATCTCCAAATAATACTAACAAACAGACGAGTACTAGAACATTCATTGAATGCCATTCTACAGCTCATCACTAAGCGGTTTGATAGGCCGGGATATAACGGGTAGTTTAAAATTGTTGTACAAGCTATTTCAACAAATGTACTGTGAAAGACCAGGTACGGACAAGTAAAAAGCAATTCCAAAAGTAATCTGATATTTAGCCTGAAGCTCGTGGACACTTAAAGCGTCATGAGCAGGACTGGTGTCATAAATCAAGAACCAAGTTTTAGGCCAAAGTTGCACCTCATCATCTCTCAGAAGGAATAATTTCCAGAACTTAGATTTCATTCTTTTCTGCCCGATATTTTGTAGGACTCCCAGTATATCGTCGCCTTCCACGCACTCCTATTCATTGTTAAACCTAGTATGAAAATCCTACACTTGGCGTCTGCATAGTATCAGCATCATAAGCGTCTGTGAATATCTACAGAACTTCGTTCGTGCTCATGCCTAACTTCGCAACAAACTTGACGCTAATGCGTTGCTCCAAGTACCTACAACTATTGTTGCCGCTGCTTCGCTAATGCTGCCGCATTTGCTGCATCAAAGCACATGACGCAACCGCATTTACCTCGAAACACAGGGCCTCTTAATTATCAATCACTCGGTATTCCAAAGTGCCACATGTGCAAGTATCCCAGAACTAAATTTCCACACCTCTTATATTATTGTAGGACCTCAATTTTTAGTAGGACTTTCGTGATGAAGTTATTTCAGATTCCCCAGTGTCTTATGTAAACATGTCGAAAATGATTCTACAAATTCACTGTCACTCAAAACGTATCTCAAAATGGACCAGTAGAGCAGATGGAAGGTAAATGCGTCTGTTAGGTGATGAGAGCAAGCCGCGAGTAAATTTGTGCACAGCACATGCAGTGTTACTCGGGTGATGCGAGAGGTTCAAAAGAATGGGAAAGTGTGCTCTGTAATTCTACACAGAACACACGAAGTCATGGCAATTAAAAATTAAAAAGCAGCCATGTACAGTCTTGTTGGAAACACTGTAGTTTATTTAATACATTTCAAACATGTTTCGGGACATCAGTGACATATAGAAGGGCTCCAAAATAATGGAATAAGACGCAACAGAAGCCTTACATTTGATCATACTAAAACAGTGACAGATGAATTGTAAGAATTAAAGAAAAGTCTAGAAATACTTGAGACAGTAATGTGAGGTTCTTATTGCAACAAAGTACATTCACTTTCTAAGTTTATATTGTTGTTCTGCTCGTCCGTCGGGATCAAATTAGTGATATTAGGTATAGAATTAGGAAGTATATTATGCCAAGCCTAATTTCGTAATAATTCCATTCCTTAATGGAAAATGATGATCGGTTTTTTCATCCGATTTTGTTTTGAAAAACTCAAAATTTTGTGCAGAGGTTATGGTTAGTTTAAAATAAAATTGAGAAAAAATAAAGGTAAATCTCCAGAACATAAATTTTGAGTACAATTCATAAGAAATATGTGGTGAGTTCTTTTCGAAGTGGGTCCAATGTGGCACAAAGATAACGAGCTAACCTTCACCCTGCGGCGCGGCCCGAGTTCGCCTCAGTGCCAAGGCCGAACCTATAAACGGTGCCCTGAAACGCCCCCAAATGCAGGAAAAATTGCATCGTTAAATAGCTGTAGTAACGTAGTCGGTATACCCATGATACAGGCTGGAGGATCCGGAATTCGAATCCCTTTAGGGGCAAGAAACTTTTCTCTTCTTCCAAAAGCCCAGACCGGCTCTGGAGCCCACACAAATCCCTGTTTAGTGAGTAAAGGGTTTCTTTTTGGGGGGTAAAGTGGCTGGGGCGTGAAGTTAAGCAGTCAACTCTAGCTAGTGTACAAGTTAAGAATGAGCCAGCCTATAATTTACTCACTTGTATACCTTCATGGCATAGAGAGGGAAGGCTTTCTGTCAAGTAAGAAGTAAATCGATACATATGACCCAATATTCAGAACAGCTTCTCCCTCTAAAGATCTCAGAATAGTGGTGACAATTCTGTTCACTCTATACTATATATATTTCTAGTCGTATTACACATAAACTGTTGTCGAAAGATTATAAAACGTTAATAATTTAAAAGCGAAAACAAAGGTTTTAAAATGAACGTAGCATAGAAGCAGAAGTCGTAATTTAATGCATATGGCAATATCATAAGCACAGTAATTTAAAAATGGTCTGGCTACTTAAAAAAATTACATATCCATAAATTTCCTCGTCATCTACACTTTCCCTATTTGAGACACAATGTACTTAAGCGACATATCGACTCAAGTTTAATAATACTCACAATATTCAACCCACGAGAGCCAAAAGTCTTAAACAAGCTTAGGGAGAACGGAGTGAAGAGGAGCAGTATAAATAGGGCAGTCGAGAGTAGCGTAATGTTGCGCCTGCAGAAACTGTTAACCCACGCAAATTTTTACATTTTCAAAGACCTCAGTTAATTACGTGAGATATTTGAGGTTCTCACAGCGGTCACTTCAGGCATGTAATTTGACAGAAAATTACCAATGTAAGGACAGAAGGCGCCCTTCTGTCCTTAAGTATGAAGCTGTACATTCTTCTATAATTCCGTAAATGTTTACCTACTTCACGAAGTCTTCGAGGAATCGTGTTTAGATTCACAAAGGCAAAGATTTCTTCTCGCCTGAAGCATTCAAACGGCTTTCGCTTTTCTTTCAACCTCCTATTCACTGGATAACAAAGTGGCGTCCATCTAGAGTCGACATTAAGAATATGTCGAGCTATACCTCTACTTTCTTACATTCATTATGAAGGGGTGATTAATTACGCAGAGACACAATTTTACATGCAGTCATATCCCGAAAGACGGCAAACAATCGATAATATGTCATTAAATTCTACTGCGATATCAAAAGTTCTACCAGCGATGAGAGAGAAAATTGACATTCTACGTTTTATCAAATAAATTCCCCTTTCTTACAAATTTCTGCTCAGGCAGCTATCCTCAATGCTCATTAAGGCTCTTTCTAATCCAGTCATCATTTTCTACACAGTCTGTGAAGTACCACTGAAAGACATTTAATTTTGTAGAACTGGAAGCTGCTACGGTCAAGAAAACCCACTTCCATCGTAGATCTCTCCTGGTAGTATAGGCAGTAGGCAGTCTTCTACCGCAATACACGGCGTCACATCCAGTTAGAGAGTAATCTATTCCACCACTGCCGTGACAGCCTCAAATCTCACAAGTCCCCAGTCATTTCTGTCTTCGCATAAATTTTCCTCTTCAATTACTTGCCAGTTCTTTCCACTCTTTCTTATGCTTCTGCCAGAACGACTTCGTTCTGGAATATTCTGTAAGTCTCTCTTTCTGATGCTTCCAACTATGTCCCAAAAACACCTTATTTTGTCCTCTTCTATAAGTTTCTTTATGATGCTCCGCACTATGTGCCAGAACCACTGTATTCTGCACTGTTTTATAGGTCTATTTCATTTAATGTTTAATTCCAATTCCCTGTTCCAAATGCTCATTCTATCCAGTTTTTCACACGGTTAAATGACTGTATTCTTCTGATTCTATTCATAAACTTTTAATTTAAATTCCTGTATGAAAATTTCATTACAAATTCTATCTTTTCTAGTGACCTCCCAAAATTAGAAAATAGAATTATAGCTACTTTTGCTGATGACACTTCGATATTAGCAGTAGGCAGCAGCAATGAGGAATATACAGGGAAATTACAAACAGCCATCAACCAAATACAAAAATGGACGAAAAATGGCACATCCAGCTTTAATGAATCTAAATAGGTTCGTATTAACTTTACCAACAGACGCTTAGAACACATTCCAGTAACTATTAACAATCAGAAAGTACCGTATGATAACACAGGTAAATATCTTGACATGAACCTAGACGCTAAGCTTCGGTGGAAAGCCCATGTCAAAAAGAAACGAGAGGAACTGGGCCTAAGATACAAAAAAATGTATTGGCTGATAGGAAGGAACTCCTCACTGTACCTTCATAACAAACTACTTCTATACAAACAAATACTAAGACCTGTTTGGACATACGGTATCCAAATCTGGGGTTGGGCCAAACAAAGTAATATAGATATTATACAACGATTTCGGAACCACGGACTTCGGAACATTGTCAGTGCAGCCTGGTACATTAGGAACAGTGACCTCCACAGAGACCTGGAAGTGGACGTTGTGTCTAGCGAAATCCAGAGATTTGCACAAAAGCACGAAGAAGGACTCCACCATCATGAGAAAGCTGTGGCCATACGGCTCCTGGACAACATGTGCATAGTGCGCAGACTCCAGAGGAAAAACCCGTTTGAGCTAGTTTAAGTGATAGTGTAAAAGCAGAGACAGTGCTAGTGTAAGTGTTAGTGTGAAAGCAGAGTCAGTGCTAGTGTAAGTGTTAGTGTGAAAGCAGAGACAGTGCTAGTGTAAGTGTTAGTGTGAAAGCAGAGTCAGTGCTAGTGTAAGTGTTAGTGTGAAAGCAGAGACAGTGCTAGTGCAAGTGTTAGTGCAAGAGCAGAGACAGTGCTAGTGTAAGTGCACAACAAAACGTGTACACATTTTTGTACTAGAAACAGAGAGACGCTAATGGGTGAACTCTTAGGTTTAATGCAAGATTAATATTTTAGGATAGAATAAGCTTGCTTATTAGTCCCCGTGACTAGATTGTAATGCCAAAAAGCGCGGAAAAGGTTTTATTTACAAAAAAATCTACCTCTTGTGTTTACTTTCTTAATACTTCTAAAAAGTCACAACATTTTCTTGGATTCTACCTTTGTTTCAACTCATAAGTGTAAAACTAAACTATTTAATTTATAATTAATTAAATCTTAAGTCACAGAACCTCTCAGTAGTGGCGTAGTGGTTAAGGCACTACGCTACCAACCAGCAGGTCGCGGGTTCGATTCCCGATGGTGTCATTGGAATTTTTCAGTGACATAATCCTTCCGGTCGCACTATGGCCCTGGGGTCGAATAAGCCTCTAACAGAAAAGAGTACCAGGTTTAGTTCCTGGAGGTAAAGGCGGCCGGTGCGTAAAGCTGATAATCTTACCACCATCCTGTGCCACTGTCATGAAATCTGGGAACCTTAATTTCCTGGAACCCTCTGGGCCACTCCAGGCCTATAACAGGACTGCTTTACCTTTTAGTACAATGAGAATATGTGGAAGAACTGACGTCTGGATGAAAGTAATGAAATCAGTAAAATATGGCGTCGTTGCGATCAGCGTGTGTTTGAAATAGCCATCCGCAATTCAGATCAAATATCCTATCGGTAAAGGCGACTTGGACACAAGCAGCGCCACCATCTGACAGGCAGGTGGACGAGTTAACATTCCCCCTACCCAGCCATGGCAGCTCCAATTAGCTAGCGGCAGCAACTCAATCTACATTAAAATCTCCTTGTTACAAGGCCACATATATATGTGAAGATCCCAGGCATCCCGTATTTGCATGGATTCAGCATATGGATATGCAAATTTATACAATTAAACTGACCGAACTCTGAAGTCTAAAATTAGAGGAGACGCCTTGCTTCACATGTTCACGTATCACGTGACAGGTATAGTGCGTATATATAACTATATATGAGCCATAACCTCCTCTTCCTTCTTCTAGCCTTTCTCCTCCTCTGTTCCTTCTTGTCTGAATTTAATTACACTTGACAAAAAATTTCAAAATATTTTCTGCCTCTGTGATGAACATGTTATTAATTTATTTGTTTTCCTCTACGAAGTTAGAAAAGGGACATAAAAAGCTACTTGGCTCTAGTTTTAAAATTATGTTACCGTTATGATATATTACGAAATAGGTTGAAATATTATAGGGAACGGTGGATTAATTAAAAAATTAAATACTATTCAGTAGAAAATAATGTGTTTAGTAGACTTATTCTGTTTAGGAATAATATTTACAACGTAAATTGAACATCTGCACAGTCTTTTTCATGTAAGTTCATTATTTAACACACACAAAATCATGTGTTTTTTTCCGTTTTGCCTGTCGCTTGTATTCAATGGTAGGGACATCCCCTGCCAAAGTCCAGCAGTAGTCGGCGAGCATAGCCCTGTTCCATTTCGCTTGATATCTCTTCTGCATTGAAGAAATGTCTTGATGGAAACGTTCTTCTTGTTCATCATTCACTGCACCACAATTCTCTGGGAAAAATCCAAATGCGAGTGAAGGAAGTGTATTTTGAGTGACATGTTGCAGCCTAATTTCTGGTAGCTCTGCAAAAAGTTGTTTACAAAATCCCCATAGTTTTGAGCCCTTCTGTTTCCCAAAAATCCTTTTACTACAAATTTGAAACTGTCCCAAACCGCCTTTTCGTCGCCTTGAAGGAGCTTGTCGAAGTATTCGTCCTTGATAAGGTCTCGTATTTGTGGACCAATGAAAATACGAGTACCCTCTTTCAATTTTGCCTCACTTAGTCTGGGGAACTTTTCACGTAAGTAAGTAAAGGCAGCTTTTTCTTGGTTCATGGCCTTTACAGACTTTTTGTCAGACCAAGCTTTAAATGCATGGACAGCAACAAAATTTTACTCAGTTCCGCTAGTGGATGATTTTCCACATTCATGTTTCCTGGTTCTAGAGATTTTCTGGCAGGCCAATCCTTTCTTGAGTAATGAAGGGACAGAGCTCTGCTGTCCCATTCACAAATGAAGCAGCAATATTTTGTGAATCCTTGTTGTAGTCCATGTAATAAGGCAATCACTTTTAGGTCACCACAGATTTGCCATTTGAATTTATCGTAATTAATGGCTTCCATCAGAATCTTCATGTACTCATATGACTCCTTATTATACACCGAATGACCAACAGGAATAGAAGGTAGGGTGTTGCCATTGTGAAGGAGAACTGCTTTGAGACTCAATTTAGAGAAGTCTATAAAGAGTCGCCAGTCCAGAGGAATGTGATTAATATTGAGTGTTTGCATCAGGACATCAATATCAGTGCAAGCAACAAGGCCCCTTTCCATTTTAACTGAACTAGATCTTTGTACATTTTACAATACACAGAAATTCTGACGTTTTCTTTCAGAAGGTTCCATTGTTGCAGTCTTGAACCTAACAGTTCAGCCTTGCATTTAGATAAGTCGAGATCCCTAATTAGATCATGTAATTCCTCTTGTGTAATTCGATGGAATTCGTTTGATTGAAGATCAGCAGTAAAATCAGCATCCGTAGATGCTGAAGGTTGTGGTGTCTTCTCCCGTTTTTCGGTAGGTTCGTCATCTGAATCTAAAATGTACTGCTACCCTGGTACTGGAACAGGGAGGTCTTCAGTGTGGGGTACCGGTCGAATAGCAGACGGAATAAACTGGTCAACACACAAAATGTATCCGTAACCAAAACAGT
>Ga0209629_10002712_pt1 | contig 12234 bp, 10 predicted proteins | sample TergutCu122P5_FD_187286 | JGI IMG/M metagenome (GOLD analysis project Ga0209629, IMG submission 187286) | Cubitermes ugandensis P5 segment gut microbial communities from Kakamega Forest, Kenya - Cu122 P5 (SPAdes) (version 2) | ecosystem: Host-associated > Arthropoda: Insects > Digestive system...
TTCTTCTTCTTCTTCATCATCATCATCATCATCATCATCATCATCATCATTTAGAGGGGGATGTGGAAGGATGCAAAAAAAAGTCTAACAGGTAATGATTACTGTTTCTCAGCAAATGATGCTTACTTCTAACAGATGTATGGCTAATGTCTACCTTTCTTCATGTGCCATAATAATGAGAACTCACTCGGTTTTTCTGTGGAAATAAAACAACTGAATAATATGCAGCCTAAACAAATGCTCAGTTACAGGACTAGGAGCTTACTGGCTTTTCCACTACAAGTTTGGCATCCCTTTAGATTGGGGCATTATTTTATCTGACAACAGTTGCCAGTCATTTCCCTCCAGCTTCCTTAAATTATAAACCTTATCAGAATTTCAGTGGGGAGTGATCAATGCATTTGTTAGATGTATTACATATCTGCAAGCTGAAGGAAAACTTTTCCAATACCTATTGTAAATAATGATGAGTAAAGACCTGCAGTATATTTAACTAAAAGGCATGGACCCCAGCACACAGTAACTTGCAACAAGACAGGCAATGCACTCATAAAGGAACAATGTACATATAACATAACATTGAGGCATGTTTGTGCAACCAGCGTTGCAGTGGAAAATTAGTAAGTATTACCTATTCTGGGTGTGCACTCATAACCTTAGGTATCCAATTTTTTATATTGTCCGTCCCATTGTGTATAGGTAAAATATAATTGTTTATTTATTACTGTCAAACACAACAACATTGATTAAATGTCCTGGTTACAGGATGTCGTTATACTACATAAATTTCAGACAACATGTTTCAACCATCAAGCGGCCTTCATCAGGTCTGTATAGAGCTAGTTATGTAAAGTACAATGGATTTGATACTCAATGGGACCCCATTGTGTTTACAGTAGTATTATAGAACATTTGTTAAAATCCTATAAAATAGCATGGAATATAAATATGCTGATTTGTAACCTATGTAATGTCTGATCATATATGTCTAGTAACCGTTATGTGGTGTATTGTTAGGGTTTTTTTATCTTAGATGAAAGTTCCTTATGATACAGGTTTGATTAGATTGTTGTTTCACATTTCCACTTCCTCTTGGGGAGTATATGGTGGGTATAAAACAATTGATATCACTTGCAGTGGTTTGTCGGAAGTGACTAGTGGGTGTCGTCCACGGAGTAATTACTATAGATGTTAAGAGGTGAGTAGTAGCAGTATTTGGTGATTGTTGTAGTCCTTCGGAGTGTTTACTTAAAGTTTTGAGGAAGGTGGTTGTAGTTTGTTCTGCGATTGTTTTGGTGGTAGCAGGCTTGATTAACCCAGGCTGGTTGCACTGTCTATGAACGTGGGCATATGTAATCCAGTGACTAACTAAAATGTTTTATAATACTACTGTAAACACAATGGGATCCCATTGAGTATCAAATCCATTGTACTTTACATAACTAGCTCTATACAGACCTGATGATGGCCACTTGACAGTCGAAACATGTTGTCTGAAACTTATGTAGTATAACGACATCCTGTAACCAGGACATTTAATCAACATTGTTGTGTTTGATGGTAATAAATAAACAATTATATCTTAGGTATCCAGTATGCAGTGCTTATGCGCCATATTGTTGTCCGTGGCCTGCTCAGCTCCACAATATTTTTCTACATTATCTTGTAGATAGCACCATTTTTTAAAAAAAAAAGTTATTAATGTTAAACATTTCTCTTTCTAAGAAGAACTAAGCAAGATATGATCATACATGTGTATAGGTCTTCATGTAAAGTACGCATTATTCTTGTCTGATTTTAAGAAACTTGAATTTTCTCCCCACATTATTAGAAATACTAAAATACCAAATTTAATGAAAATCTGTCCAGTGGTTGCTGAGTTGTTGCAAGCGGACAGATGGACAGACAGACAAGCAAACATGATGAAGCTAATAGTCACCTTTTGCAATTTTGCGAACACGCCTAAATATGCTGAGAACTGCACTGCCTCCTATCACGTAAAATTGTCTGAGTGAAGAGTGGATGCGAGTTGTCACATAAATAATGTTCCTAGGCTATATAGTATGTCACATTTGAATAAGTAGACTTGCTGAGAAATGAAAAATATTCAGTATGGGACATTCAGTAGCTTATTCAGATACTGTGTTTGAAGCATCAGCCTTGCTCACAGGGAAGATGGCTGTGGTTTCAGTGGGTCGACCAAAGGGGCAGCACAGTGCCCCACGAGGTGGTCCGCCACGGTCGTGGACCAATGCTGAGCTGACAGAGGCCCTTCAGCATGTGTGGAACAAGAAGATGACAACATCACAGGCATCCCGCATATTTGGCATTCCATACAACAGTTTACTTATGTATGTGCGTGGCAAATACGGGAAGTCGCTCAAATTGGAGCAGCTCAAGAAGGATTGCCTTGGAGTACCTGCCAGTCCACTCGAGCTGCTGGGTCTGGGGCCCATGGGACCAGTGCCAGGGAACAACAACAACAACAACAACAATTCGAGCACCAAATCTGGTTTAGGGGATGAACTGTTGGTTCCACCAGGCTCAGAACATGACTTGATCTCAATGGGTCCAGGTGGATTCAACCCCTATTCACCTGCCAATTTCTACTCTGACTGTGGTGCCTCATTCCCAGTCCCTGTCAACATGATCCACCTCTTACCACAGTCTGAAAAGAACCGTGAGTTGTTTCCATCTTCCCTACCCCTCTCACTAGAAATTTCTGCTACTGGCAAAGATGACAACAATGGAGGGAGACGATCACGTGAGAACAATATTTCCATGGAGGAGGAGCATGATGCAGTACAGGCACAACAGCAACCGCCCAAAGAGGACACCCTTACACAGCAGCTTGTTGAGCAGAATGGACAAAACTAGCATATGGTAAAATTAATAAAACTATCTAGTAGGACAAGATTGAAAAAATCACACAATAGAGCCCTTATTATTTAGTGAACTATGGTATTGTTGTTTATCAGAGCATCAACCATTTTGTGTTAGAGAAGTCTACTGAACTTCTAATGGACAGTAAATTTATATGGATAACTTCAGCATACATTTTATACAGTAAGGCATATTATTTTGTACAAAATAAAATGAGCATTTACCTCAGACTTTTTGTAAACTAGATTTTTGTAATGGTTTTCTTTACCAACAAGCTGTTACAAAACGCAGACTATCCAATATTACCCAGGCAAAATGGAAGTTCTCTGGAAACAACAACATTGTGCTTGCTTACAAGATCTAAATGAAACTGTATGTGATTGTTAATGTATGGGTGCTGGTAGAACAAAGTGCTGGTAGAACACAAAGTAAAGTTTAATTCTATTGGGGAGTTCCCCTGTGGTAAGAGTTGTGATGTAGCTGAGACACATTTGTTGTGGGCCACCAAGAGGTCTTTTGTTGATATTATTGCATTGTGCTTCCTGGGTTCACAGCCAGAAATGGATGGATACTTGTTGCTTGTCTACAACACCATCATAGTATCCACAGTATTGTTTCTTGTTCATGGTTGATCATCATTTACTTTACAAGACTGACTTCAAATGCCAATGTCCCACATATTTATATTTAATTATAATTAATACATCCTAATTAATTTAACGTCTTAACCAACACCAACAGTTCCTGCAGAGATTTATACCAAATAATACATAATTTTAAGTTTGAAGATAAATAAAAAAAGTGAATTTTTATAGACAGAGTATTATATCCACAGTTCACACATGAGACGACAGAATGAACATTCTTTTATATTAATTTTTCTAAGCAATTATTGAAACAAACTTTGTTACATGAAACTTGAAGGCACATAAGGACAAATGTACCAAATGTTATTTTTTTTATTGGAAGAGATTATGCATGAAAGGGAACCAGCATAAAGATCAGCAAGGTACAGTTCATTATAACAAATAATTGTAGTTGTGATACAAACGTGAAAGAATAACAGTATGTGTTGTATCCTAATGTTAGGTGTAAATGTTATTGGTTATTATTCAAATGAAAGAGGACAAATTAGTACCAAAATGTATCATGCAGTTTATACTAATTATCATGCAGGTATTTGCGAAGCTATGTGAGAAGCACGTAGTAGTGGCAAGGGCCCCATATGCTTCACTTGGCACTGTGCAACTCGCCTCAAAGAAAAAAAAAATTCTAACAGGTAGAGTTACATTGCAATTTTATGTATTTTAAGTCTTGCATGGCTCTAAATTCAGCGCAACCATTCTGATATAACTGTGAGTAACATTTTTAAGAATGTGTTCTAGGGAACTTGCACTTCCACTGATGCAAACCTCTAGGAACTCTATAGTGTGTAGAAAAACACATATGTAAAACTAGAAGCGCATGCACTCGCACACACAAACCCACACACACACACACAAACCCACACACCCACACACACACACACAAACCACACTTCACCAAATTTTTAGTACCATGATGCAGGTTTGTTTTTTCTCCCTCTCTCCCCACCCCCCCCCCCCCCCCCCCCCCCCCTCAAAATTAATGACAAAATTGTCCTAGCACATATGTTAGGATTTGCTTTCTATGACAAAAGTGTATACACATTGTTATTGATTGTTCTAGTTTGGTTGCTAGTGCCTGCCTCTAATCTGTGAGTAGATCTTTTCAAGGTCACTGTAATGGCATATTCTCTGAAACATGAAATTTACCCAAGAAAATTCTAACATGGATATTAAGTACACAATTAGAACATTTATGTCACCAGATCAGAATTAATGAATATGTACAGTCACTAATAACACTGTTCCATTAGTTCCTAATAAGGAATTTGAAAACTGAAACTGAAAAACTTGATAGACCATGTTGCATTGCCTACATCTTATGGGAGAGCACAGTTCTTGGTATCTTCAGTTTCATTACTGATTTAGGGAAATGACAAACTGCCTATATAAAAATGCTGTTTGATCCAAATAAACCAGCTCCTACACTACCAACTACACCAATAAAGTATTTTAATTCCATAATAAATGTAGAATGAAATTATGCAGGAATGTGAATAAGTATTTCTCCTCTCTATATATTGCAGTTTACATGGATATGTAAGCACTGTGTATACTTTATGGTGAGACTGCTATACTGCATTTACCTGAATGCAAGGTGACTCTAATCTAAGATGACCCCCAAATAAATTACATCTGCAAAGGGACAATGTATTTATCAAAATCTAAGATGACCTCCCAAAAATAAAATGTCTGGTAAGGAAAAATACTTCACTATTAATTGTATACACTTCATACACAAAGCATGTCAGATTCTGTCTATCTTTACGGATCAGTGTCACTGTCTCCATCTTCAGAGTCAGTGCCTTCAACTGCCCCACACTACCTCCTAACATCCCCATCCTCTCCACTGTCATTCCACAATGTATAATCATCATTCCCATCCATTGCATTGGACAAACAGCACTTCTTAACACCCTTATTACTTCTGGTGAGTTGGGGTGCCATGCCTTTTGTGATCCACATTGACTAAATAATACATTTAAGTTTCTTGGTTTATAAAATTACTGGAACCCATGAAGATTCACAATTCTCTTCACAGGTGGTGTTAGTAGTGTTACAGATTTTAAATACATATGTTCTGGATTTTTGTGTTGTGTCTATATTCTGATCAGTCTAAGTTCAAGGCTCGTTTTAAGGTTTTTAATTTGTGGATTGGTCCAGGTTTTATTTTTGAGTTTGGCACTTAATTTTTAATTTTTCAATAGCCATTTTACTGTTACTACCCTTGGACTAGATCCATTCTCAGGTGCATCCCTTAATGAGTTTACTGTTTCTGTGGTGCCCAGTGACTGAGAATAACTCATTCTAAGAAGTCCATCAGGTTAGGTGCCTCTTTGCCTCAAGGCTGAAACAGAGCCAGCATCCAAAACGTCACACTTCTTTAAAAAATTAGATGATGGACAGAGTAAAAAAAAAAGATAGTGTTAGTCAACTTTAGGCAAGCTCTGTTCTCTCTTTTGTCTAAACATGATGTGATGATGCAGGCCTTGGTTTGGCACCACACTGTCCAGTTCACAGTTCAGAGTGATCTGGTTTGGTGCTTCATATGTGAATTTTTAAGACATCTCACATAGCTAAGCACCAAATTTAAGGAAAAACCTCGTCTTGCATTCGAGTAAATATGGTATTTGCTTGTGTAATAGTTGTGTCCTTTCTTTAGTTTGTCTTTATGTATTACAAACTAACTGCACTTTTCATTCTACCATCTGAATATTAACACACACAAAATAACAACAAGTTGAATTACAGTTACACTATTCAAAAAATTACAGAATAAATAGACATGTTTCATGACAGTGACTAGTGGCAGGTAGTTATGAATATGTCATTCAAACTTCAGGTTCAATAAAATGTGCAGAATTTCTCAACTAGTTGAGAAACTATTGGCTTTCCAAGAAGGAATCTGTTGCATGGTGTTAGTTAGATAAATAGATTCATAAGGTTACTTGAAACTGTACTAGCATAGCAATTGAAAATAACCAGTACAGGAATTGAAAACTACCTTGCTCTTCACTTTTAAGTTATTGTAACTTCTCTGCTGGTACCTCACATATCTGAAGGGTTAAATTTAAAATTGTCTTTGTGCTTGATTAAGCATACTCCTTGGATATATCTGGAGGGCTGGAGTTACAGCTGCATGCATTCTTAAACTTGGCAGTGGTTATAAAAGATAATTTGGAATACAGAAAGAAGGCTGTGACAGTTCCACACATGTACTCTGTTAGACTAGCAGTGGAAGTCAGTTATTAAAATGTGTTAATTGTCCTGGTTTTCGGAGACATATTTTTTTATGATACCGTGTGGAACTAGTCATGTGTAACTCACCAGATTGCTCTTGGACTATCATTGGCATCAGTTACAGAGGCCTGCTCTTCCCACATCAGTGTGGTGGATGTGGTGAGTAGCTACAAGTCACTTATTCATATATCAGTCTGTCAATTGATAGAATGATTCAAGTTATCAGCTATGTGTGTGTACACATGCACATGCGTGCATGTACATGCAGGTGCACACACACACACACACGCACATTGATGGTGGAGATGTATCAGGTCTCTATATCATTGGTCTTTAGTTCACTTTAGTCCATCATTGCCTCATCTGATAGCCTGAGAGGAATTTAGTGAATTTCCTTGCCCCAAAAGCTTCACATTGTCATGTCTGAATCCTTTTCTTCAACTTTTTGGCCAAAACAGGGAAGCAGAGATTAGGCACAGCTAAATTAAAAGCAAGTATAGAGTCTTGAATGCAAGATGAAAATTATTCACAGTGCTCAGAATGGTGGAGATAAGTTTTCTGTGTGATCCATTCCCAGTAAGGAGCCTTTATTTCCAACATAGAAACCTGTTATGTAACTTATACAAGGCTTGCTGTTATCATCTTAAAGCTGTTTGTTATACTTGTCAGTTCATTTTCCATTACTATGAATTTAAATAACTGAGCATTAACATTTTTACCAGACACCTTAGCTATCTGCAGTATGAAGCCCTTTGTAACATTGCTACTTTATGTGATAGATTGGTACACTGATGGGATAGATTTATGTAACACCAGTGTCTCTAAAGACTGAATGCCACTGAGTTAGGCGCAAAGCTAACCTCTCAAACTGCGCACAGGTATATGCATGTGAATGCTAATGGGGTTGTATATCAACAGATTTTGTGTGCTTCTGCGTGACTAGACTTTCAATTTGTTGATGTAAAACATTCATTGGCGAGAGGATGAAGTAAAGTATGAAAAGTGGGTACAGTGTTTAATAATTAAATATAAATCTGTCCTGGAAAGTTCAGGGTTGAATATTTAAACAATAATAATTAACAATATAATTCAGGACAATGATGCTCGTATTTTCGTACCACAAAGAAGTTTTTGTCTTCTGTTATGCCACTTGTAAATACATAAGCTAGATCTTTTACAAAACAGGCGGAAGAAGTGCTGTACAAATCGTTGTACCATAGTTCGTTACATGTTTCTGTTACGTATGGTTTGATTTTTTGTTTTGCTTTGGCTGAAATTAGGGTTGGTGATGATGTTTGATGTATAAAATATGTTAATGAAAACTAGGTATGTGATCAAATTTGGTGTTACAAAAAAAAAAGAAGAAAAAAAAAACAAAAATGTGTACTGTGAATCACACCTGACTAGTATTATAATGGACTTTTTGGGAAAGCAGATGTTAACATGTTTGCACAACTCTCTCCATACATTCTCATAGCAGGTTCTTTTCCAAGTGTGTACTGATGAAGTGGGGTTGAGTCTCTGCCTGTGTTCAATATAGAATGATGTACCATATTCTCAGTTAATATTTTTTATTTAATTGGATTATCATTTTCCAGATAATAGTACACTGCAAGAATACACATATTTTTTAAAGAAAATATTTTTAATGCTACTAGTAGGGTAATGCAAAGCTTAAAACACTGTTGCATCATAGTAGAATGCAACAGAACACACACATAATAGTGGTACTTTTTGTGTACTGCTTTAGACAGAACTTACCCCCATCCCCTCTGCACACAGCTACACATATGTTTTCATTTGTTACTTTCCTCTTCTTCCATAATAATTGCAGGGTAACGTTCCACATTCAGGGACAGCTTTTCATACATTCTTGTTATTTCATGCAACACATTGTACATGTGTACTTATGTGTGTGCACCCATGACACATCAGTAGTTAACTAGGAGAGATCTATTTATAACCAGATTTCAGGCTTCCAATGAAAAAGGCATGCAAATTAGATACAGTAATTAATATTATATATTCATGTGTGTGTGTGACTGAATGATATTTTGTTAAATTGTGTTACATTCCATTATAATTCAGTATTATCTAGGAGTTTGGTTCCACTTTCTGCATGTGATATGACATTGCAAATCTGTTACACATTATTTATAGTGGCACTGTTAGAATGATCAGTATTAATTTACCTGTATCTTGCTTTACAGTGCACAGTGACACTGGATTTTGTTTGCAATTATATATGAAGGTGTAATATAAGTAACATGTGCAAGTGCATAAGGTAATGGATGTTAGTGTGTTTAGATTTCATAGAGTAACAGCCAACTCAGGTTTCAAACTATAGGAGCATAAATAATCTTTTTTACTTACAAACCTGCTGTGGTGGCTGTTATGACTTTTCTCAGTTCCTTTGTTATTTTAGTTTCTCACAACATGACAAAGCAGTGATGATGGACAGGAGGAGTTAAAGGTTGTGCATGATAAGTAATTATATTAATATTATATAATTTGAAAGAATATGAAGAAGATATTTTATAGTTTTTTAATTACACATTTGGTTTTGATCCTATGGTATCATTTAAAAACAGCAATTTTTTCAAGTTCCTCTTAATTCTAAGTGATAGTTTGTCATGTGTAATTTTGTTTGTATAAAGTTTATTGAAAATAATGTAGCCTGTTTTTTTATTCATGTGTTTAAAAAGCAGGATTAGTCTTACACTTTGGTGGCAGGTTATAAGCTGTAGGTACCATATATTCATTTTTACAGTACTGGAGAGAGGCACTTCCATAAGTTCCTTGTCACAAATATGTTTTGTGTGGCATCACAACCCCATGTACATCATCCTATACATCACTTTCATTGGTTGTGACAGGTATTATTATTATTATTATTATTATTATTATTATTTGTGGTGCAAAAATAATGTAATATTTCATGCTGAAATGCAATTTCGTTTGCTGTTTCATTTTTAAATCCTGTAGATTTATTCTGATTTCCAAGGTACATTTTCATAAATTGTTTATGTGTAACTTTGAGGGTGCCAGCTGTATGTTTTGCAAGTTTTTTCAGTGTCCTGTTCTTCTCCACATGCAACTTGTTTAATTTGTTATGTATATTTTATGTAAGTTTAATATTGTAACAGTATTATAATTAGCCAGCCTTGAATTTCTCTCAACAATCCCCATGGCTGTCGGAATCAGGGTATTTGTTCCCTAAACCATACCCCAATGCCCTTTCCTGAAAATACCCCAGAAACTGTAAGAGATGACCACCCCATGGTCTAGCCAGTCAATTGAAATATGTAAACAACCAAAACAGCATTCCAGAGACATATTATGTATTAGTTATGTTGGAGCACTGTCATCTACCTGTGCCATCTGTTTAGAAGAGAATTTTCAAATTTATGTACTATTCAGCTCCTCTATTCCCATCTAATGCCTGCTGTGTAATATGGGCCACAGTCCTTTCTGACTATTCCATAGTGGGATGGGGTATGCAGTGACTTGGAGCCTACAGTAAATGGTTTATTTATTTAAACTTGTTCATTGTGAATTAGGAGAAGTCCTGAAAGTTTTATGCCAATCATATAACGTGTGTAAGATACTGTTGACACAGTTGAGATATTTGTTAAGTATGAAAGTTCACTTCTCTGCAGTATGTACAGCTGGATGATTTAGATATGTGTACGGCAAAACTTGCCAGGACTGACGGCACACAATAGTGTTATTATGTCAATATTAGCTAAGGTTGGTGCTGTGATTATGGGATGTGTTCAAAGCTTTGCTTGCCAAGCTCATTACACTGCTTAAGAACTGAAGTTCCTTTGGTTGTGATTTGTCTTGATTCTTTTCAAACTGTCTGTTGTATACAGATTATGTAACTTTTGCTTTGCATACTTATGTTCTTTTAGGTTTCTGTAGTGTAATCTTCTGTTTTGAAAGGTAGCAGTCCTCTGCATGTATTTTAACAGAAGTTCCTGATTTATGTATTTTGAAATTACTTACCTTTTTTAGAATTCAGTTCCTATTCAAAGTTTATTATTATTATTATTATTATTATTATTATTATTATTGTCATCATTATTGAATATTAATAAATGAAGTAAATTGCTTTCCAGTGCTTAATTTTATTTTTATTCATTTATTGTTTGTTCCTATAATGATTTGGGGTGCATATGAAGTAGAAAAGGGCTGAAATTAATTGAATGTAAGTTCTGTTGTTATTGTACATTTGCACTGTGTACTAAAGGATTCGTCAGTGAAGCTGATGTATAATATTTTAATTGCCAGGTTTACCACATCTGGGACGATTTACACATTAATCAGTAACTTAAGTTTAAATGCAATAAATACAATAGCAGGACTTGCCCCTGCCATTTCGATGTGGATATGTTTTAGTGTTCTACATGCTTCGGATCAGATCTTAAGGAAAGTTTTAATGCTAAATAATACCAACTACTACCTCACTTAGATTCATTACCACTGTGTAGTTCCTAGACACTGTGAAAACTACATGTACATTGTCATATGACTTGGACAGTAACTTACTTTTAAGTGGATCCAGCAAATATAAAAACCTTCATACAATCTTGGTGTTCGTTTTCAATATGGTGCTGTCTTATCCAGGAATTCTTACTGGAAAGATAGAAATAAGCAGATATATTAAGAGATACAATATTGTCATTTTTGATTTTCTAGAATTTTTATATGCAGTTAATACATCATATCACAATTACAGATAACATTACAGGGATGCATATATTTTTCAATAATATAAAAACTTGAAGACTTGGATGAAAAGGTTATGGAGTTATATTTTTTAATCCTTCATCAACCTTTTTCTCCCCTCATGAAATACAAATTCAGGTAGCAGATTGTAGGCAACTCCTTCATGAAATTTGATTTGGTACCACTTGTAACCTAGACACTGCTAATGAATACTCTACTTCATCATCCACTGTCACTGAGAATATTAAACTTGGGAAAGCCACTTAATACTGATAGAAGCAGTTTGTTATTGGTATTAATTTTCTTTGCTGCTTGATAAAGAATACATATTACCTTCAGACAGTGTGTACAGACTTGAAGTTAATTTTGTTACCATTCCACTATGGCTGCATTTTTTTTATATGATCAAGGAAATTCTGAAAATATGTTTAAATATCGTATTCAATTAGAAGGATATATCATTTATGTCAGTTAATGACAACCACATTCCTTAAAGTTGTATGTGACATAGTTTTGGTTTGCATGTTTCAGGAAGAAAGTTTCTCTGAAGGGTTACTTTCCCAGTTGTTTACTGAAATGACAGAATAGAAAAATATACAGTGATCTCGCTTTTTATTAGGCATGTTCACAAAATTGTGAAAAAGTGACCATTAACTTTGCCATGTGTGTGTGTGTGTGTGTGTGTGTGTGTGTGTGTGTGTGTGTGTGTGTGTGTGTGTGTGTGTGTGTGTGTGTG
>Ga0209629_10002714_pt1 | contig 12233 bp, 10 predicted proteins | sample TergutCu122P5_FD_187286 | JGI IMG/M metagenome (GOLD analysis project Ga0209629, IMG submission 187286) | Cubitermes ugandensis P5 segment gut microbial communities from Kakamega Forest, Kenya - Cu122 P5 (SPAdes) (version 2) | ecosystem: Host-associated > Arthropoda: Insects > Digestive system...
CCACATATGATGTGGATACATAAATCCGCTAACGCCAAGTCACGTTTTTTCACAGGGCATAACACCACATGCGGCAGTGAAACAACCTATATACAAGAACTCCTGAAGATGGACATGTAGAGGCCATTTATGAGAAAAAATCATAGTAAAATTGTTTGCATCAAGTTGGTACATCTTCCTTACTTAGAAAAAGTTTTCTTTCCCTGCTGGGATTTGGACCCTGAATGATCCAGCCCATCACCTAGATATTGTGTCAACTGCATTGTCCTGGCTGCTGCATAATCTGTATTTAAAGTAATGTATGTTTGTATCTAGTAGCAAGTATGAAGTTTTGTCAAAATATTAAGCACATTTGTTTGCTATATGCCATCTGTTCGTTTCATAAATACACAATGTAAGCATTATTAGTCTCAGGTATTTAGTTGTAAGTTGTGTACCATATAAGAAAGAAGGTTCTTGTGGGTCAGTTAATTGCATTTACATTACTATCAAATTTACCAAGGTAACTGGCTGAGGTGGTAACAAATGTGACATGTATTTGGGAGAAGATGAGTTCATGTACTGACCAGGACAATAGCTTTTTTACCGATTTTTTATTCTTTTCCTTAGTCCTCCCAAACAAATGCCGCGATAGTTCCTGAAACTATACTAGAACTGTTTATATTAATGTGCTTCACAGTTCATTATTCACCAGTTACCTTACTGTTCGACATTACATAATCTGGGTTACTAATAACATTATTAAGACACCCATAAGAGATTGACTTAGCAATGTGACAAAATTCTGAGACCAAATTGGAAGTTGAAGATTTAATAACTACTGAAATGCAGTGCTAGTGTTTTAAATACACACATTTCAACGAAACTGTCAGTTATGCCCTGAACTTGATGCCTTGGTTTTTCTATTATTGGCAGAGTGAAAATTTCTTGACAGCATATAGGAGAAGCCCATATTTTTTCCATTTGTCCATGTTCCATTACTTTGTACAACTCCTGGGGAAATATACCAGCAGTTATGATATTATATAGTAAGTAAACAAAATGCTTTATAACTTGCTTGAATTTGGAGAGTTCATGAAGGCAATTAAGAATAAGTATTTGTACTATAAATAGGCAATAAGACTTCAACTGGCTGAGTTTTCATATCAGATATTGCAGTGATGCTCCATGTTGGTAGTAAGGCTTAGAATGCATGGGTTTTAACTGGTGTAACAATATTAGCATTGTTTTAAGGTGCAGCTAAGTTTTAATGTTAGGATTTAGATGACAACAATAGTCTCCTCACTCTGATTCAGTTATACCATGCACTGCAAGGATACAGTGCTGGTGTTTGCTTTGTTGCTTCCAATGCAAAAAGTAAATAAAATGCAACAGTTTGGGTATAACCAATAAGTCAAAGATGACACATAGGAAAATTATACTCTTTGTACAAAGACTTGAAGTCATACCCAAACATGTTTCATAGATATTTCAGGATGTCTTAGTGCAACATTTGATCAACTACTGGTGATGCTTGGTCTGCATTGTATGTTCCAAGTTACCAGCATGAAAAAGTTCATGCCACCAGAAGAATGGTTGTCAGTCACACTGAGGTGAAAGAAAACTTCTGTTTTATTAATTTCAGTGTTTCACCATGCATTTTTCAATTCAATAATTGACAAACGCCAACACATACACTTCACATTCAACACTGTATTAGTCTAGAATGCTGATTTCAATTTTAAAATACATAAAAATACATAAAATTACTCCGACATGTTTCGATCTGAACAGATCATCATCAGGGAGTAGGTCAGTACCTCATTAAAGTTACTGAATTATTTAAAAAACACTGAATTTAAAATCCTGAGGATCAATCCCGGTGTTGTGGCAGCAATACATGTAGCAGGTGTACGTGGTGACCCTTGTGGTACTGTGCGCTGGACAGCACCACAAGGGTCATCACGTACACCTGCTACATGTATTGCTGCCACAACACCGGGATTGATCCTCAGGATTTTAAATTCAGTGTTTTTTAAATAATTCATTAAATTTAACAAGGTACAGACCTACTCCCTGATGATGATCTGTTAAGATCGAAACATGTCGGAGTACTTTTATGTATTTTTATGTATTTTAACATTGAAATCAGCATTCTAGACTAATATATTATTGAATGTGAAGTGCATGTGTTGGTGTTTGTCAATTATTGTATTCTGTTTTATTGTTTATCACACTTTCTGTTCATTAGAGTTTTACTTGTATCTAGAAAAGATCCAATAATTCAGGCAGTTCATTAAATGCTACATCAGACATACTCGGAGAATTTACAATTCTGTTATTTAGAGTTTGTGATACTGTAGATGGGTTATCTGATTGAAAATTTTATTCAAAAGTAAAACAGAAGTCATTGTGGTAAAACACTCAGTACTATACATTTTGCTGTTCACATGGTAACCAGAATTCCTGTTTTTGCCCAGTACTTCTGTTTATCATCCAGTTCTTTAACCCTGGTACAAGCGACAACAAGGAAGTTTTGTCCTCATCAATATATTGAGTATTCTCCTTCAGAATATTCAGCAAATCTTGCTCATGATTTACCTTTTGCAAGGTATTACTTTGTGCTATTTCTTTTGACACATAGAATTATTTAGGGGCCTACTACTACTTGCACATTGTTCATCCTCCTTTCTTTCAACAATATCTTCTTCCTTATTGCTGCCTGTCACTGGTGAGTAGTCAGAACAGGTTGCATGAACTTGTATTTTAGGTACTGGAAATATGTGATCAAAATACATATATTTGCACCTTTCTGTACAAGGCTGTCTCAGAATTTGTCTGTTTTTGCAAATGAAGTTGCCTTCAGAAGCAGTCTGTCATATTTTTCCACCCTCGCTGAACTTCTTCCCCAAAAATATATTAAAAAAAAATAACACATCACATCAGTCATAAAGAGTAAGGCTTATTAGGCTAGTAAGTAACTGAACGGTGTCATTAAAATGTGTTACATTATGTAACAACAAGTAACAGCATTGCCTCACTGCACTTTGAATACCTACTATGAGAAGAAAAAAAAACTGGTCACAAGATTGTCAGGGATTGTTGCAACAGTATTTGGAAATGTCTGTAACGACATAAATGCCTGAACATACAAGATGATGGATGAACAATTTAATGACTTTTGACAAAGATCACAATTCCTCAACCACACTGATGCTGTGGATGGGAAACACATTCAAAATGAATATGCCAATTGGAAATGGATCTCTGTTTTATAATTACAAACATTTTTTCTCAATTTTACTCTTGGCTTTAGTAGATGTAAACTACTGTTTTATTGCAGTAGATGTTGAAGAATTTGGAAAGTGAAGTGACTCCACTGATCTTAAGAATTCTAACTATTAAGGAAAGTGCAACCAAATCAGCTGGGAATTCCAGACAGCAAGCTGCTGCCCAGTGATGATGATGGAAAATGCCTGTCATTGGTGATCATGGTTGACAAGGCTTTCACTTTGTCAGAATATGTATTATGGTCCTACCCAAATAGAAATATTAGCATTCAACAATGAACATGCAACTACAGAATTACAAGAGCTCATTGAATGGTAGAATGTGTATTGGGTATTCTGGCAAATAATAGGAGCATTTTTCACAGACCACTGGATGTAATTCATCAGTTTTGTGAGAGCATAATAAAGTCTGGCTACATATTGCACAATTTCATTCAAAGGAAATATAGGTTTCTGCTTGATGACACTTTGTAAGAAAGCTTTCAAGCTACAGGGACATGGGGAAGCACCAAAGGAAAACATGTGAGTCCGTTTACCAAGTATTTCATGTGGCTACTCCATGGCAATACAATAAAGTATGCTTTGGAGTATGACGTACTGAAAAAGTATTCACCAGTTTCAATACAATTAACATGTTCAGTTCTGCATTGGGCCAAGGCTGGACAAGATTATTTTTTCCAAGCTACCATATCCACAAATAAAAACTTAACAGCCTAGAGAGACCATATGTGTTCAGTTGCTCTTCAGATGATGTGGTTGAAATGGTGGCTGCTGCAGCTTCTGCTTCAGACAGGAGCTTAATAATGGATGGCTGGTTTATCATTGTTTCTTGTCCTCTGACAAATACAGAAGTTGCCTACTGAAGGGGAAATAAGTAAAACAAACTAGAAATTTCTGAAGACATTTCTGTAGATTGGGAATGAGTATGTCAGAGATGCTGCTTCAGAAAATGGAACATAATTTTGGCTGTCTCTTTTGAGAACTCTGAGACAAAGTTTAGAGCAAAGCCAGCAGTTGGACAGTCCAGCCTTTTCTTAATGAACAAGGCAGATGCATGTCTTGCCCAGGATCTAAGGATAGAAAGAGAAATTATTGTTGTCATAAAATATCATGAACTTGTATGTCAGGAATACGTTCTTCACTGTGAGGACTGAGTCAGGAGTAGAAAAGACTAAGTGAAGTCGTTTGTTCAGAAATGAAATTAACTGGTGTAAGGATGAAGTAAAGTTCACCTGGTAACAGGCCATGAAGGCCCAGAGGGGGAATAGAAGTATAGCGACACTCGTTCTTTAACCTCAGCCCTAGAAGGGGGTGGGTAGGTAGTTAATGCCAGGCCCCTGCCACTTTACTCCTGCGAAAGAGTACAGGTAGCCATTGTACAGAAGGTTGCATTAGGCCCAGGGTCTGTCTGGATGCGTGCAGAATATCTCGTCCCCACCGTGGTTCGATCCCTGGTCCATCCAGCTCATAGCAGGTTGCTATACCAACTACCCTGCCCCGGCTGACATTGTACCTAAGAATGCATGACTTGTTTATCAGTTTCATAATTTTGTGGGTACTGCAGCAGCTGAGGGTCATGCAAACCTGTACAGATTCATCCAGATGTATTGTACAACATACACTGTTGTCCAATTTTTTTAATTGTGTATGGGTCCCTGAACAGAACCAGAGAATAATGTCACATGCTTTTACTTGATGACACAAGCATGGCTGAATTCCAAAATGTGCTTTTAGGGGTACATCCTTATGAAGATCGATGATAAAATACTTTTTTCTGTTCTTAAGGTCTAATTAAATTCTCCATGCTTTTCTGTACATGAAAACATATAATTTAGTGATAGTGAGATGTGTATTGAAATATGTGATGATGCAAATTGTAGACATGCTTGTCATCGAAACTGAATATTGTGTGTATCATATGTGGTGCATAACAATCTGTTTATACTTCAGGTGTAACGAGGAACAGGATGTACAACATGAATGTAAGATTTTGACATGTAACATCCTGTTGTGTTATGCAGGAACTGGGTACACAGAGTTGGTGTCAATCTAAACACAACTAGATTTATTTTGATTAATAGAACGACATGATTCAGCCTAGACTACGCCATTGTCAGGTTCACAAATGTTATTCTAGTAAAAAAATGCTGTTTAGTTGTTTAGACTGATATCAACTTTGTGTATTGAATGTAAGACTTGCTTATACCGTGAGATGTATTGTTAAAGGGCGAAGGCTATGCAGACCTTTTGTGTAGTCATGTTCCTCCACCATCAAAGTTTGAATGCTACAAGTGGAAGCTACTGAATGGGCTTGTTGATGTGAACAAAGTGTCTTTTGGAAATGATGTGGAAGAACATGTTGCTGCTGCTTCTGATGGATCTTGGCCGAAAAGGAGCCATGCTTCACTGAATGGGGTTGTTACAGGTGCATCCCTTGAAACAGGGAAAGTAATTGATGTTGAGTGTCTGAAAAAATATTGCCAAGGTCATTAAACCCATACAGGAAAGTGTAAATTTTGAAAGATTTAGGGGAAGAATGCAAGCAGTAGGAGTGGTGAATGTATTGCAGAGGTCATTAATACACAGTGGTGTATGATACACAAATTATCTTGGCGATGGGGACTCGAATGGTTTCCTCCAGGTTACAGAAACCAAACCATATGGTGACACTATAATCACTGAATTGCTCAAGCATGAATATCATATTCAGAAAAACATGGTCATTTGACTAAAGAAACTGGGAGAAAAAAGGGGAGGGGGGAGATATTTCCTGGTGCTAAACCTATAACTGGGCAAGATCAACAACCTGATGCTGAAGTTGATCTACTGCAAAGGTACTATGGTTTGGCCGTAAGGAAGAATCAGGGGAACTTGAAGGAAATGAGGAAAACTGTATGGGTCCTGTTTTGTCACAAGCTTTAACGGACAGCAGCCTCCATCCTGAGCTGTGTCCTATAGGTAATGAGTTACAGTGCAGTTAGCAGAGAACAAAAGCAAGGGGAAAAAATACTCTTTAGACACACACAGTATATCCTGTACTGGAGGCTGTTAAGCTAATCTGCAAAGATAAAATTGAGTGGAATACCCTTGCACCTTGGCCATTTCCAGTCTTTTGTGTAACCCTGTGCTCAAGCATGCAGCAGTCCCACACTTTGAAGAAAGTGCAGTGCCTTGCTGTTGGAGGTGTTGGTTTCAAGAGATGCTGACCCAGGTGCCTAAATCTTAATGGCGCCAGTGCATCATAGTCAAAAGAACATGGGAGGCCATTAGAATTGAATAGAATGTATAATGGGTTTGAGACCTTGAAGACCTGATGCAAATAGGCCTTTTTAAACAGGCTGATAGTGCCCCCTTGTTTTCTGACTTTTCTCTCCAGGAAAGAACCTTATTTAAGTCCTGCAACCTTAATAAAGGGCAGGATTAATCTTGGATGTGTTTTCCTAATCACCACTGGGTCCAGCTTACTTCAGCCCAGAAAGAAATATCCAGTTGTTGCTAAAGCATCACACTCAGATTCTTTCCCACTCCTACATATGAGATAATCACAAAGTCTGTCACATGCAGATGCTTTCTTAGAGTGTTTTGGGCCAGGCATAAGGCCACAACACTCTTAAGTTATACATAACAGAGGAATATGTCAAGTACAGTTTCTGGCCCAGTACACATATTTGCCAAGCCCTCCCTTGTCAAGTGCCTTTAGGTTCTTCTTATGGGCTGTAAGAACGAAGTCTTCCATTTCCAGAGTCTTCTATTACATATCTCTCAGAATGCTCAGTATTGGTTTGGGAGGCCGTTTCAAATGCCTGTTAGCATCTTTCACGCTTGGGACTCTCTACCATATATGTCCTTTTAAATGACAGTGTCCTCATAGTAGCCTGGTCAGTATTCCTACAAAGATGTGATGTTAAGTTGTGAAAAGAAAAATGTCTACAGGAAGCAACCTAAATCCAAATTAGCCATTAAGTCATACTTAGGATAATGTGCCCAATAAACTTATTTATAGAATTTTAGACTTTAAAAATAGGCGTTCTTGTTGCAGTGATTTGTTATAGTGAAGATATGCCTCCCAGATGCAGTGTGTACTGTGCATGACCTATGGTGTAACATGGAAACATTGTTGCTGCCATTGACCAACTTCAAGTTATTCAGGCTGAAAAAGACAGTTCTAGAGAGTACTAAGCTGGGGAGAAAAAAAACACCAAAAGACTGCAGGAAGATGAAGACCTGAATAAAGGTGAATATCGTCTAGGAATGTATTAAATGTTGCACAGGTTAGCAAGGAACATATATTTATGCTTGAAACTTATTTTTACAAAGTTGATGTTCTCCATTTTTGAAATTCTGTAACTCCAGTACTATTTGTAATAGGGAGTTGAAACTCTTCAGTCTTATTATGTACATAAATATTTGCAGAGTAGACCATAGTCATGGACATATATTCCATAAGAAGCAAAAAACATTATAAAAAAAATTATAGTTGATGTTCTGTGAACCATCACATTATGAAGGATTTGATTACTGTGATAATGGTATATGATACTGTATTGGAAATAATGTTCTTTTTATGCTTTAAAAATTTCAATGATGAGTGACTATTGGTTTTTGAAGTAATTGTAACAAAACACATGCAGAGCATTTCAAATTTTTCTGGGTTAACTTGAAAGTAAGCTTAATCAACAATGTTCCAACATAAATTAACTTTCTGTACCCTAAAAATTACCTTAAGGATCATATTTAAATGTGCCAACGTTTCTCTGTGCTGTAAGATATACTACTCACACAGTTTAAATGTAAAGTTTACAAGTTTTCTTCATTTTCTGCGACTGTTTGGAAGCAGGTTCCCATAGCTGAAATGAGACAGTGGAAAATGTGCAATGTATTTGTCAGTTTGAGAAGTTTTGGGTTTAAGTTTAAGGGTTGATTTGAACCATAACCCAGTTAAATATTTGATCTGGAAGTTGCCACTTGCCTCAGTGATGTTTTCCAGAGAACGAGAGAGAGAGAGAGAGAGAGAGAGAGAGAGAACGTGCATGTATGTGCATGTGTGTGAATTCATCTCCATACCTTCATGCCTCTTGAAGGCATAGAGCCTATATCCAAATACCTATATGGCTATGTGATATAAGCTTTCTTCTGTAACAATAATGCTTTTAGATTCGTGTGGTACTTACTGAAAATCTTGGCCAACGCATCGCCTATCCTGGCTAAGGCTCTTTATGGTTTTTCTCATGCCATCTATGTAAATTCCTTAGTAATACCACGATTAGGCCATGACCAGTTCTTTCCTTATCATTTCCAGTTCATCATTTGCTAGCTATTGTACTGTAGTGATGTTTATTATGAGATATTAATATCACCAGCAACTAAGCCATGAAAGGAGAGTGTGTGATAAGCACATTGCATCACATACTCTGTTTCTACACATTTTACGATTTTGTGTCAGCTGTAAAGACAATGTAGTAGCAAACAAGCAACTGAAAGTGGTTGTTTTGTGATCTGTAAAGGATGGGTTGGACATATTATGGTCATTTCAGAGTACCATTCTGATATTTGAGAGCTGTGATGAAGGGGTGATGCCATGTATTTTGTTAGAATGGCACCAGCATTTCAGAAGAACCTGTTGCTTCCATCTTGAGGGTATAAGGGAAGAGTAAAATGGAGTGGAGGAAACAGACTCTTTGCAAATATTGGTACAGTTGTACCAAAGCACACAACATTATGTCTCAGAAGTCACTGCTGTCAGCACCTCTTATCTTAAAGTACTGACCTTTATGTGAGGGCACTGGACAAAACCAGTCTTGGTTGATGAACTTCAGTATTGGTAAGGTCACTCAGAATGAAGTCAGAATTTTTCTCTCTGAATGTTAAAACATTGTCTACATGGAAGGTTCTGTTCATTAATAATTCATAGTATAGTTGTTCAGTGTGTGATACAGATATGTTACAGTGAGTGGCATGTTTGTTTCATTCCCACTATGAGCATTTAACTTTGTGTTACTGAATTTTAAATATTGCTTTAGCAATGGCTCCCTTCCTCAGGGCTTCCAGAGCTTCTTTGTGTTGGTTGAGAGCATATGTTTTGATGCCGAGACGTCCATAATCAAGGTACCTGCAGACAAGAACAGACACCACCTTTCACCATGTTGCTTGTCAAAGGTTGATATGGTCTTAGGCATTATACAAATGCTGATATGTAAAACCCAAAAATCCTGAGAAAGCCAGCTGAAGCAATATCTGCAGCTGTGTAGACAAATCATACCCCCACATCCACAGAGGCTAAGGCTGTGTGACCCCTGGGTGATGAAGCTTAAAATACTGCAGAGCGGAGAGCGTACGAGCAGATGTCCCATGCCTTAAAACTGGGCTCAATCAGCTAGGTGAGCACTCCTCAATGGAAAAGCTGCTGGTCTAAAGGCATCAAGGTAGCGGCCCCACCACTGAACTGATCATGTTAAAGGCCAGTAACCTTTCAAGCGGACATTTTAAACTACTCAGGAAACCCCCAAAGAGAAGAATGTATATTTGTGGTAATTAAATTCAGCCTTTGTGTTGCTTGTATTAGTGGAATAGTGTGTTTTTTCTTGTCATAAATGAAGACATACTCTGCAGTACAGAATAAAAGTGAACCAAAAGTTTTGTGGTTAGAATGGGGTTGCCATTGTTTGAATGTGTAGGGGTTAGAGTAAGTAGCATAACATTAGGCCAACCTTATGCCGTTTTCAGCACAAATTTCATGTGAGTCTCTGGTAACAGTCCTTGCAGTATAGTAACATAGCTCAGCTGTTGAGAAACTGCCACAACCAAACTCATAATTCAATGCAACTTTTACATCTATATATTTTGTTTTGTATGCTATGTTGATGGTACATAGTGAATAACCAGTGCAGCTGAATTAAATTAGAGGTATTAACCTACAAATGTTGTGTGTGTGTATGTGTGTGTTTGCAGTGTGTCTGACCTTGCGTTTTCTGTCTCATTTTAAAGCTTTTCATTGGGTACCTGAACATAACAGGAGTAGTGTACAATTTTGATGTCTGGATCAAGCACACATTTGGAAACGCATTGTGTATCTTTTGTGTAATTTTGGAACAGCATTATTTTATGTTGATTTATAGAGAAAGATTTGTTCTTTCATTTGTTCTTTGTACTCTGATTTTATTCGTTTCAAAGTAACTGCACTGATGAATGAAGAAGTTTGTCTCTAAATCATAGAATGATTTGAGAATAAAACACAGCTTACCTCGAGCCCATGGCATCAATCCAGCCCACAGCCTTAGGGAAAGTGTATGGGTTGATATTGACTGCACTGATGGCCAGCTCATTCTTGTACATCAGGAATGGGGAAATGCTGCATACAACAGTCATTTTTGTTGATTAACAAGAAGCAAACAAATGTAAGTTTGTAACATTTTGATGTAGTGTGTGGTGGACCTTGTCTCAAATAAATGAAGGTGAGAGTAGGTATAAATTCTGCTTGCTGCATCTACTGGTGGCTTGAAAGTGTAGAGTTTTGGTGGCCTGAAAGTGTGGAGTTTTGCCACAAAGTACTATTTATTTGTACATAATTCTGGTGTTGCCTTTTTTGGAAAAGAAATAACTTGAGAATATAGTAAGTTTTGTACTGGCTGTCAGCATTGACCTTTGTGATTATCACACATATCCTGACTATGAGAGACCAGTCCCTATCCATGACTATATGTTTCTTGGCTTCAAAACAAAGATAATTTATAGCTTTTCTCAGTGGTGTGATGTAAATGCTGGGAATATGCAGTAATCTGTCTTGTTTCACATTATCTAATCTTCGTGGTTTATGTAATATAATGTCATTAAATAAAACAGCACACTGTTACCGTTTTATGATACCACAGCATCTTCCATTCCCTCTAAGAGAAAACACAGAAATGGCCATCTTCACACAGTGTACCATCTAACACCTGTGTTATTACCAGAACAACAATAACTAGCATAGTATGTCATCAGTCCACATTATTACATAACAGAGGTTTTTTTTTAAGATGTGTCAATGTCACAGTTTTGTCTTCTTAGTGGTGATAGTGTGTCACACTAAAATTGTACACATAAATTAATCCTTGTGCTTCCTATGTGTCTAGTCTGTCTTGAAGCTATCTGAAGAATGAATGAACTACAGTATGACATCGACTCTGCCAGATTTACCTTATTCTTGCTTCTGGTGATGTAACGCCAAAAATACACATCTTGCCTCCTGGGTTGAGGAGGACCAGGGCCTCTTCGATGGCAGGGGCATAACCACTGCAGTCAATTACGAGGTCCACGCCCCAACTTGGGTCCTTCACTTTTCGATTCTTCAGTTCTTCAGGGGTAATGATGTCAAAACCAGTTTCTGCCATGAACCAACAAAACATGTGACTTTGGTTGAAGGAGCCTGAGAAAGTTTGAGGTGCCAACTGAGACATTCCATTGGACTGTCAGCACACAAATGCATAGGAATTGTAACAGGCTATTTTGCCTGACAAAAACTATTGAGCGCATAAACGATGCACTGGATTTGACCTTCCCGTATTGTGTACCTGTGGCTTTTCCACCCATCATGTAGTGGTGGTAGAATACCTGACTATGCCTTGTTAAATGTGTAAAACTCTCCAAAAGTTATAGGAATACAGACGGTCATACTACATTGACTAACTCCATGGAGCAGGATCCTTCTTGAGAAGCTAATATGTCTCCAGCTAATTGCATTATAAGTTTTTGACAATGGTTTTGTGTCAGCTGTATCACTTATTTGATGTGATTTTGACCATGCATCGTCGTTAATATGTGGAAATAAAATGCCAACTAGATGCAACAGAGATTTTTCATTGCAGATCTTATTTCTTGCTCAACATGTTTCGGGCACCACTATGCCCATCATCAGGAGCTCAAGAGCATTATACAGTGGTTGCTGCCTGTGGTATTTCGTGCTGTGGTTTTCAAGTTGCTGGTCTG
>Ga0209629_10002715_pt1 | contig 12231 bp, 9 predicted proteins | sample TergutCu122P5_FD_187286 | JGI IMG/M metagenome (GOLD analysis project Ga0209629, IMG submission 187286) | Cubitermes ugandensis P5 segment gut microbial communities from Kakamega Forest, Kenya - Cu122 P5 (SPAdes) (version 2) | ecosystem: Host-associated > Arthropoda: Insects > Digestive system >...
CTGTGGAATTGTGTGTGTGTGTGTGTGTGTGTGTGTGTGTGTATGTGTGTTTGGTTCTGATATGGGCTATGATTTAAACTACAGCAAAGCAAGTTATTCCTAATAGTACAACAGTTGATCATCCAATTGAAATTAATATACTAGTTGACAGTCATATTTGAATATGCTGTCTTGTGTACAGCTGATTTTGTATTATATGGTTTAATTTACTTTAATTAGTTTCCATGATTTCTCATTTTTTAACTGCTTTACTGTAATTTTCAACGTAAGTGTATATGCTGTATGGTTCAGAAATGTTTGTGTATTGTCATTTGTTAGATATTTGCTTCACTGATATGTGAATATCTTATGTAGTACAAGTACAGTAAATGTTGACTATTTACTGTAAGAACTAAGGAACTTAAACCTTCATGATTATATTTTAAATAGTTACACAGTTCCTAAGTATTATTTAATATACATGTATTTCCATGCATGTAAACTGTTTTGACAAGTGTTCTGCTTAGTTATTTTTAAATTTTATGGTAAAAGTGTAGCTGGATATAAATTAACACTTTGATGGTGGTTAATTATTCCAGTTTTGCCTATGAATTTGCACTTCTAACAGGGTATTTTTTATGAAGAATCAAAATCATATTATACAGGTAAACTGTAGAGTGCAATACTGTACTGAATAGATTCTTGTAGGTAAATCTAACACTGCAGTTAAACATTTCCACTACAGAATGTTGTTCTTGATGCAAATAACATGGCCTCTTGCCATTTGGACCAAGCAGCCAATATTTCATGAATGGATGGTAATATGCTTTATTTTTTATATGATGCTTGTTCCTCCATCTGATATGTTTGGAAGGTAAAAGACTGGATGTAACAGTTTGTTGGTATTATGTAGAAGCTATACATATTTCAAAGAGAGCTGGTAAAGATCAGAATATTCAAACCAAAAAAGGAGTTGGTAATTATGACATAGTAGGATAGATTAGAATGGCAAGCATTAAACACTAACGGAATAAATATAAATAATATGAACAAGTTGAAAGTCCTGTAAGTGAGTTATATAATTTGGAGTGCAAGCTGATGTAACTACCTAATGTGTATAAGGATGGCGTTACCTAAACTCTCACTGAAACCTTCTAGTATATGTAATTAAAATTGTGTCAGATTGTAATTGAATTGGTTAGTGGATTTGATTGTGTAATAGTGACTTTGGATTCAGATCAAACATTGCATGCTAGTAGATGGCTCGTCTGTTAGTGACATACAGTTGAATATATTGAATTTGTTGAGGTGTCCACAAGAATAATGCAGTTTATCCAGATATATGGTGTAGCACTTCGGTTTCCTTTGGTTGAGTGTCCTGGATATACAAATGAAGTATAACATTGATAATAATGTTTCACATTATGATGACCAGGTATGTGGGCTCAAATGTCAGGGACATCAGGTAACATGTAGGTAATGTATCGAATTAACACGTGGTTATGTGATGTAGAAACGAAGGAAATATGTTATGAACATTCTGTCATAATCAATCAGTCATGTCACGTAAGGTTACTTGTTTGTAGTTGATGAGGGGTCTGATCTGTTTATACCCTAAATACAAAATGTAGTTTTGACTGTTACAGAACCACTAGTCGAAAATAAAACAGAACTGTGCTTATGCTCGGCCGTAAGTAACTGATGCCCTCAAGTTGGTAGTTTAAATGGTCAGTGGAAACCTGTATGATTGTCATTTGAATATCCACTCTAGTACAGCTATGTTTCTAATTGAAGGGATAACTTAGAGGTTACAGATGTTCTTCTGTGCCCGAAAGAGATCACACAATATGTCTAAATACTTTGAAGAGCCATAAAAATATAGATTCTTCATTGCTTGCAATAAATGCCAGTTCTCCCTACACTAGTGAAATTGATCCAATTCTTGACAAGGTTCTCACTGAGAGTGAATGTGGAAATTGCACTGTACAAAGCTGCAGTAAAAAGCTTGTCATGAATAATTTAGTTTCAAATTTTTTTATTTTTCATTAGAGAGGTTTGTTCACAGATGTATTTGTATGTAGACAATGAGTACATTCCTGCCAGAGGCCTTCAAATTACTGTACTTGATGCACCTAACAGGCCAAGAAATTTGGCAAACTTCATGGAAGTGAACTTTTGTTTTACTTCCATGTCACATTGCAGGGCACTGAGCTCCATCTGAATATGAACTGGAGCCTTTTCAACATAGGAGAAGAAACAAGAGGTCAACAGGTCACCTTCATTTTTTGATTTCTTGAAGTTTTGAAATCTGTGATTGAATTCCCCAGCAGCGCATGAAGTACGTGACAGTTAACAATTGTCTGCACTAGCACCTTGTGCCTCCACTGTATTGTGTAGAAATGTGCAAAGTTTCATTTCTTTGAGTGTTTTGAAAATAAAAGCAATTTAATTTGCTAAGTCTTCCAACAACCCTGTCATTAGCAGACTATCTTCCCTGCTGTCCCTTAATTTTATATGCCTGGCAGGGTTTTATTTGTAGGGGTAAAGATTGATCTGCCTTGGCTGTACTCCCATTTTCATGATATCTGCCATCAAGGAATATATACAGGGAAACAGGAGGTAGCAGGAAATGGTGACACACAGACACTCGTTCTTGTAAATTCAGTAAACTATTCTATTGACTAAAAGAAATCTGATTTGGTTGATGTGAGAAAATGCCAGTCCTACATTTGTTATATTATCATTGAACTGTAAATTTAAGAAACCACAATTTAATACAATTTATAACTGCTGTTGTGCTGATTTTTCACATACGAATTATGTATGTCTGCCTTATTCCACAGCCAAACTGAGTATCTGCACTTCTGAGTTTTCCTACAGGATAGGGAGTCTGTGTTTCTTGAATGTTCTGAATGAAAATATAACCAAAGAAACTAGTGGATTGTGTCACTCAAGACTTTCCTTCGCCATATCTGACTGACCCCTCGAGTTAACAAAAACAGTGCTTGACTGCACCATGTGTTAACACCCTGCAGTAGCCATCAGAAGGCTAGGCAGTCAAGTATTCTAAGTCTCACTGCTAACTTACATGAAGTTTGATAAATAATTGTAAATTATTCAGAGTAAGTGTTACTAATTAAAACTTCCCTATCATATGGCTTTGTTGACATGATTGAATTTAATGGTTAAATTATCCGGTCATCTTTATCAATTGGGATTTCCATGCCTTAGCATTGAACCAAGGCTTGCAGGTCATAGTCTTTGCAGTTGTATGACTTGTACAACTGTCTTGTTCTGGAGAATTACTGAATGTCAGTTGATGTCTATCAGGACTGCAGTATCAGTGTTCCAATTTTTGTCATTTTGCTGACAACAGTAGAGCTTTACCTTTGTTTCTTGAGAACATAATTCTATCTCCATTAAAATTCCACGCTGTTTTAGTACACACGTCTCCCTGCATGGAGATGATATATGGTTATTTGGATATATGATTAATTCACCTTGTTTATATGAAATTTACGAATTTTATAACTCTTTATCATATGGTTCATATTGAGGACAGTGTTGCATGATGCCTTCTGGTCATTTGTGCAGTGGAAAAACAATGTTTCCTCATCAGAACTGTTTCTTTTATCAATGGAATTAGGTGATCCATCTGTGGTCACTCCAGTTTATATTGTTCTGAGAGCAGCTCACATGTTGCATACAAGTTTCACCAGTTGGTTTGTTTTTCACAGCCTTCATGGAGAGTAATTCTCTGACTGCTATTCACACCATGTATAAATACAAGTATGTGAGCTGTGTGGCTTGTGTCAGTACTGTCACCCAGTGCTGTGGAGAAGTACGGAAATGTCTCAGCTGTCTTGTTTAACTGCCATGGCAAGTCCTTATTTATTAATTCTACACAATACATGGTTCTTCTCATGGATAAAATTACATTTTCAAACTTTGCTCTGTTTTCAAGGCACATTGCTTCAGTTAATTCCAAAAGGTAAAGGTAAAGTCCTGTGTTCAGTTTAGCACCATGCCTTGAAGGCATTCGAGGGAGTGTGGAGGTATAGCTCCACATATATTTAACTTCAGCACTAGATGGAGATACATGGTCACCTTTGTATCCTGGCCATTTTACCCCCAGCAAGGGACCCCAGTATCCATTGAATAGGAGCCTGGATGGGCCCAAAAGGCAGGATGCATGAAAAATATTCTGCCTCCTACTGGGACTCAAGCCCTTATTCCACAGTTGTTGAGGCAGTGGCCTAGTCTCACAACTGAGCTGCCTCAGTTCCTTCACCTAGATCAAACATATTCTTTGTCCACAAATCCTCCACCTGAAAATAGTTTATTATGCTGTGCAATGTATTGTGCCACCAAAACACCTGCTAAAGTCACTGGTTGCTGCATCTTATTCTGTGACATAAATATACTTTTTAGTTTTCATGTTCAACCCCAGTTCATTAGTGTTTTTGTTCTTGCAACAGAAAGTAACTTAGAAGAGGAAGAATATTCCAGCAGCATGTTTTCCCTGCAAATGGTTGATAGTGACCAAAACTTGTGGGTGATAAAAGGAATTGTATGTTGGAGTTTGTGTACTGTAATGCTTCTAATCATGTACATGGTTAATGATGAAACAATACATAGTAGTAGTGGCTATGTTGAGGGTTCCTCCACTCTACATATGCTTGGGACTTACTTGTTGCTTATTCTTCATAAGCTGTTTTGGGTGTGGGTGTGTGTGTGTATGCGTCATAGGCTTTGTGCACTACCACACTCAGGAGTAATTGCAAGGTTTGTGTACCACATTGTCCTCTTTCACTCTTGCCAGAATTGGTTATAATTTCAATTTTTTCAGTCCATTTCTTCCCATTATCAATTCATAATGTGTTACATATTTAGGTTTGGTTGCCTGTCTTCATCTGACAGTTGTTATTATCAATTTGATGTTATGAAGAAATTAAAGGAGGGGTACATCTTTTCTGTTTGCATCATGACTGCTCGTCTATTTAACTGAGCTGCTGTAACTTAGTCATGTGCAGTTTGATGCACTGCATCATTATCTGTGACTACGTAAGTCTGGTGAACAGTTATAAGGAATAGAAAGGCTCATGGTAGTTCAAATAAACATACATTTTTCAGTCACACAGTGTGCATAGAATGAAGTTCCTTGAAGATTACGTTCATTTAATCCATCACGGACTGTTTTCTTTCTGAAATGGTAACATTAAGAGAACAATGATACGTGCTGCATGAGATGCCAACATAGAACAAGAAAATTCTTTGGAATTTGAAAAGGAACACATGTACTGTTTGCAGAAGAGGAGGATAATATTTTAACCCATTGTAACATATATAGGAAAGAGTGCATTTAACCAGCCGTGTGGCCGATTTCTCAGCTACTGGTACTCTTGCATGTTACGTGGTTTGGCAAGCTGTCAAGCCACCATTTTAAGTGTGTTGAGCTTGCTACATATCCCACTATTTCTGTGTTTCAACAGGTTATTGATTTTTAGCATTTCCTACTATTACAGTGTGGAACTTAGTTAAGTAGCTCCTTCTAAGACCTAAAGTATGAAAATTGCATTCATGGAAGGCACCAGCATTACTTTATTGAAAATGACTGTCATAAAGGAATTTAATCTTTCACTGGGTGCCTTCAACCTTTTTGACTTCAGTAGAAGTAACTGAATTATGTATTACAAAGGAGCATTCACATTTGGATCTGACTACAATAAAAGTAATGTTAAAGACATCCTAAGTATGTGCATTACCATATTGGTAATACACTCCAAAAAAAAAATAATTGAACATACTGAGCAAATGGGCGCAGGACAGAGAGGGAAAGCACCGACATTAAATGCACACCAAAGGAACCTGTTCCTCCCCCACCATGAGACCTTGGTTCACATAACTTTTGCATATTATGTTAATGTTTGCAAATGATACTGTAGTATAGATATTTGTCTATGTACACTTATTTATCTGTTTCCATGTAATTTTATGGCTTTGCACTTTGAGTTGATTTGTCCGTCCTTTTATTATAAGTTATTTTGTGTTATGATTAACCCGATTGTGTTAGATTTGTAAATGATAGCTTCAGAAGGTCTTCCCTCTTTACCAACACTCTGTGTGTATCTAAGTTAATGTCACATGTAAAAATATTGCAGTAGATTCAACATACAGAGTGTGTGCACGTGTGCATATGCATCAGTTTTTAGTGTACTTTAGAAGGACGACATAAAATTACTTAACGATTGCCATGTGTTATACATTACACTGTTGAATTTGGTGGAATGTAATTTTTAAATTCAGAGATGTGTTTGATCTGGAGGTGACTTTGAATTCCAGATTTAGCATCCTGGTGGAACCGGCAGGTTCCATCTGCATAGTGTTTATGAAGTAGTCTGAATAATATATTGAATGTAACATCAAATTATGGTATTGAATTATCTTTATTTTGAAGTCAAAAGACCTGAATAACTTTTCAAATCAAATGGTTGTACACATACAGTGTAACCCCTTCAACCAGTTATCTCTTTTTACAATAAATTAGCAGTTCCTACTGAAATATGATCACATATCACATAGAAACTTCAACTTTGGTTCATATTATGTAATAGGATATTGTACTGGTAATTTTCATGCATTGAGGGACATTTTCATTAAATTTTTAAATGCTTATGGAGTCATAAATTTGTGAGTCTTTCTTATTTATTATTCTTTCATTTGTGTCTGTGTTTTGATGTGCTTGATGATGAATCTACGGTGAAGTATAAACTATTTTATTTTTTTGTATTTTCATTACAGGAAACGATGAAAACGGCGTTCGTAGTACCAAGTAGTAGTTCCTTTGGGGAATATAATAAGCTGATACTGCAGATAGACTGACAATTTTACGTACGTTTAAACGTGGTATTCATCCAGGGACATACCTTATAGAGATACAACTGCCAGTTTTCTTATCAAACTATATTGTACTTCTTTTCTGGTTGTTGTTACTTTGAATTGTTTACTTAAGGTGGCACAGTGCTGTGATCTGCTCATATAATGCAGCATATTTTCTTTGCTGTAGTCCCTGTGACACTATCATTGAGAGGGCAGAATATGTTCAAATAGACACACACTGTTATGCATTGACATTTAAAACATCTTGTGGCCATTATTTTGTGTAATTTGTAATTGATGGTCCAAAAACTTGTTATTGCCTATATTTCTGTGTTTTCTTACAGGTATTCCATGGCCTGTATGTGACAAGTTTGATTATGTGGTCTATCACAGTAATGTTTTGTTTCTTTTTCAAATCAATTATTTGATTGCTGACAGTTGTTTTGTTCTGTTTTGTCCTCTCCTTAATACTATTATGTTTCTTTGAATCAAGAGAACCTTTTTTTGTTGTGTAATTACAGCATAATTTTAGTAATTTTTGCCATTATGTTCTGGAATATTGTTTTTGTTTCTTGTTGCCATTTCATGTGTTGAACTATTCAGAGCATATAGCAGTGTATAAACACACAAAAGTCAAGCATGTGAAATGCCAATTTTTCAGGGGGGGGATGGATTAATTTTGAAGATATGTACCATGAATGTCAGCTCTTGATTGGGTGTAAAGGTGAAGTGGCCTAAGTAGCTCCAAGAGTGTAGCTTACGTGTAGCCTGTAATTCAATTTCCATACATTTTTATTGACACATGTGGTAACATATCCACTGATATTACCCATTGCAGTTTGGAACAGTGATATGCACACTTATACTGGATCTAAAGGAACATAAGATCATTTTGTCCAAGTGTGCTAGGAACTATAGAGGAAAAGTATGAACTCTTGTGTTGTTTACTTTCTGATGCATATGGTCATAAGACACAATGTTGACAGGGAGTACAAAACAATGTCACTTTGCTCCTGGTTGTGCAACACTGATCTAGAGCAGATGTTGTTAAATTCCACTCTAGTTCTAATGTTGGCAGAACTGAATTTGAAGTTGTTAAATAACTAGAATTGCCACTGAATAACAAGGATTAATTAACCATCAACATCATGGAGCTGAAAAGTTTGTACTCTAAAAAAGCCAACTAATCAGTATTTGAGTTTAGACTGATATTTTTTCTTATTACTTTGAATTATGTCCTTGAAAGAAGACTAATAATAGCTTTCTTAGTATATTGTTATACATGATGAAATGTTATTATTCACTGTCTTGTGAACTGAAGTTATAAACTTACTGTTCTTCTCACACCTTTCAATGACCATATAATTTAAGTTAGCAACATTTCATGTTTTCTTCAGGCCTTCCCACTGACCCTGTAATGGTTTAGAAATAGCTAATTCAAGGCAAGAACATGTCAATTACTAAGTTTATTTGTAAACAGCAAGTAATATTAACTGTTCATCACAGTGTTCATTGTTCAAATTTTCATGGTGGGATTGTTCAGATTTCTGTCTTCTGGATGGTGACAGCATGTGATCTTGCCAATGATTGCAGAGGTTTTGGAGGAGCCTCCTGCCTCCATCTTCAAGGTTGAGGTGAGTGAGATGAGGACATGACCAGGATATGTAGGAACCATGACACAGAAAGTAGTCATTCAGAAGCACAGAAAGGGGAGAGGAAATACAGCTCTAACCTGGAATTGTGGGAAACTTCTCTTCCATTTCAGGAGGAGGAAACATTTAATCATCTTACATTCCTGCAGGGTATCAATGAGAGGCTTCCAGGATCTACTCAGGGAGAAACATCTTTCTCACATTCTTGTGATCAAATCCTAGCATCAAATTTTCTTGACCTGGGTAATGTTCTCTGGGGTAAATCCAGTGTTCCTTGAGAACAGCTGCAGTATGAGGCAGGTCTGTCATGGTCTTGAGTCCAGTTCAACAAAGAAGACCATTTGCATAATACCTTAGTTAATTGCCCTTGTCTCCCTTAAAATACCTTTCAACCAGCACTATTTTTTAATTAGTTAATTTGTACATATATGTAAAATGTGATACAGTTTTACCAATATTCTGTTGTGAAGTGAGTGCATTCTGTTTTGTGAAGAAGCAAAATGAATGACACTCACGGACAAATGTAGACTGTTTATCTGAATGAAACACATATCATCATTAGTAACTGTCACAAATATATTATGAAGAGGATTACTTAATTTATGAATATTTAATGAACTTATTTTTTAAGAAATGTTGAATATGTGATGTTATCATTATATTTCTCCTTTCCTTTTGCAGAATATCTCAAAAGTTCTGTTTGTGTTTAATGAAGATTGTTTCAAAATGGATAGAACAGTAATTTCATGATTATTTTGTCACATGGAGGCAGCTAATGGATGTTTGTCACATTGTGACATAATAGTGATTCAGTGAGTCTGATACAATCAGTATCAAGAATATGTGTTATTGCATCATTAATGTCAATGACTTAGAGAACTGATTTTTGTCTGTCTAAATACATTTGTATAATAAAATAGTAATTGTGATATTGTATAATGAGGTAGTTCTTTCTGAATTAACCCATGATTTTTATTTTCTGTCTTCCTGTGTACATTTGTAGTTATTTTCTGCTTTCCATTGACAAGTACTGGCAAACTTTATATATATATATATATATATATATGCACATGTAGTTCCTCAGTTTCAAGCAGGTAGTTCCTAATTTTGAAATGCAGTTCGTACACTTCATATTGTGATGTTTTGGAGGAACATGCTGTCTTCATCCATCATTGGGGAAGGGGGAGGGGGGAGCATGGCATTCAGTTAGGGTCAGGTGGATACCAAATTGTTGGGAGAAGGAAGCGTAACATTCGTGTGGGAAGGTTTCTAGGATGTTTGGCCAATCAGAGCTACAGAAAGGGCAGTTGAGATAGGACTTCTATGGATGTAACAGGGGTTCAGTTACCCAAGTAGCTCCAAATAGTTTTGAACAGATACATGTAACAAAATACATAGACAAGAGAATGGGTGGGCTGCCAGAGTAGGTCTGAACGCAGAGCTGAGGTGGAAATTCACTTTCTCAGGCTGGGAATTGGACACTTTTCATCCACATAGCCACGTGTCTACTCATTTTACTGATTGGGGTATGTCATTTTTGCTTTATTAATTATCTGTTTGATAGGAATGCAAAGGTTTAATGTTGTGATCCCCAAGAAGGCAGTCACACCACATTTGATGTGAATATTTTAGTGAATATGTGGGTTGATTTATTCTGATCATAAAAGGGGTCTGTTTTTATGCATGGAATATGAGACCTGGTATAACTGTTTGACACCGAACTTAGGTGGCAGAGCTTTAAAATATTCAAGATTTTTGCATTCATATTCTAGGAGCAATTAAATATATGCCCTGTTGATGTGCTAGAATTCTGACAGTACAGCACACGCACACACACACACACACACACCCACACCCAGAGATCAAACCTTGCCCATACTTTGGGTTTGCATATATGAGAATTAAAGAGTCTTACAAATGAAGCATTATTTCATGTAATGAGTGAAAAATAGCAACAGTATTATTTCACATTGCAATGAGAGGGAGAAAAGTGTAGTCAATCAACACAACTAGTTTAGTCTTTCTAAACTAGTTGTGTTGATTTGACTACACTTTTCTCCCTCTCATTAGTTACACACACAGCGGGGATGACACACCTTAAAGTCACATTGCAATGGTGAATTTCCCTATGTTACAGTTTTATCTTTTAATTCACAATGACTTTCATAAATACCATATTTCCTATGACTCTCAATTCACATGAACAAGATTGGTATTGTATCCAATATATTTATGAAGTTTCTCTATGTATCATTGTGTGCTGCCTCTTTTAGGTTCATTCTTGAAATATTTTGACATTACATTAGCATACCACTTGTATATATGCCTGTTTTAAATCTCAGTTCAAAAGAGAGTATCATGAGTTATTTTTATGCACTTTTCCATAGTCCTTCCAGTCTTTTGGATGGCCATTTTCTTACATATCCTTTCCAGTTCATTGTCCACTGTTATACTATCATATGATGCCATATAACAAATGCAGCTGAATAACCTCTCAAAAATAACAAAAGAATCAATAACTTCATTAAAATCAACATTTCCATTTAACCACATACAATATTTATTGATATTAATGAATCAATTGAGAAGAATTTCTGAAGGGGGAGTTACATAGTAGTGGAAGAATAGTCGCATTATGTAGGATTCTCCAAAAAATATGTTCCTTTTATTTAACTGGCTCTATCTTTTTCTGTGTGTACAGTTTAATCTACGCTAGCATCATGTATTGGAACTTTCTGTACTTTGAATCTCGGACATTCATAATAATTCTGAACTATGTGATTGTGCATTTTAATTGAAGCAACTCCACACAACATACAGATCCTAACTGCATTATAATATTCCCTTTACCTACAAAACAATTAATTATACATGACTGCAGAATCTGGGAGTCTGGGAGGTCTGTGAATAACAGAGAAGTTATTGCATCATCTTGCAGAACATGGCAATTTTCTTTATAGTTCAAATACAGAGTAATTGACTGTTGTTTTAATTGTGCAACATGGTGCTATTTCTTTAGGGCTTCTAAATAACAACAAATTTGCTTTATGGGCTACTGTAATCAGGGTTACAATTACAAACACAGTTACATATTTCACGAATAAAATGCATTTTTTATGATAAAGTTGGTAGAGTGTTCTTGAAGGCCATTGTATATTAACGTAGTTGTACAATGTGTGGTGGAAATTTGTTAAATATCTTTATTGAGGAACAGCAGACACCATTTTGAATTGAAGATAGTCTTTCTCGTGGTAAATTAAGTTGATTTTCTTTTGTGTCGTGTGTTTGGTATGGTAGAAACATTAGTTTGATGCTTGCCAGGATTTTTAATGACGAACATCATCATTTCCAAGATATATAAACTTGGTACAATTAATATTTGTAATATCTTAAATTGCTGTCTACAAGATATCCTTTGTCTTAATCCCAGCATCACTCTTATTATTCTCTTTTGCATTGTAAGTGCCTTATGCAAGTTTGTAATTGAGCACCAGAATATTATCCCAGATTGCAACAATGACTGAAAATGTGCAAATTAAACTGTCCTTAATGAGTCTAGAATCAGATAATAGTATAAATTCCTCATCATATAGTATTAGCCAATGAAAAGTTAATTACAAATGTTTTATTCTTATTCAATACAAGCTTGTTTATTTGAAAACATTCAGAAATGAATTGAAAAGTTAATTTTAATTCCCCCCCCCCGGTAAGTCATTATAGT
>Ga0209629_10002716_pt1 | contig 12230 bp, 11 predicted proteins | sample TergutCu122P5_FD_187286 | JGI IMG/M metagenome (GOLD analysis project Ga0209629, IMG submission 187286) | Cubitermes ugandensis P5 segment gut microbial communities from Kakamega Forest, Kenya - Cu122 P5 (SPAdes) (version 2) | ecosystem: Host-associated > Arthropoda: Insects > Digestive system...
ATTATGAATTATACCCCCTTATAAATGGACTTTCAGATCATGATGCCCAAATGTTAATATTAAACAAGGGACAAAAAAAGGAAAAGGAATGTTATACTTACAGTAAAAGGAAAATCAATAAGTATACCATTGCAGATTTTCAGTTGATTTTAAGTTATGAAATGTGGGAACAGGTATTTGGTGGAAATGATGTTAATGAGATTTTTAACTCTTTTTTAAATACTTTTCTAAGAATTTACTATTCTGGTTTTCCTTTGATTTGAGTAAAGAATAAAATGAACCAAAATTCATGGATTACACCAGGAATAATAACTTCCAGTAAACGTAAAAGAGAACTATAGAAAGAATTGAATAATAATAATGCTACTCTTGTTTCCTATTATAGAGATTACGCTAAAATACTGTCTAGGGTTATAAGAGAGGCAAAAACAACAATGACCAATTAATTCTAAACTCCCATTATAAAGTGAAAACCACATGGGGTATTATAAATAAAGGGTCTGGAAAAAATAAAAAAAGAAATGAAATACAAGCTCTAAATGTTGAAGGTAAAAAAATTACTGATCAACAAACAATTGTGGAAACTTTTAATGAGTACTTTATTGCTACTGCAGAAAATGTTAAAAGACAAAGTAAAAATAATTTTATTAATGATGATAATGATACTATGGATAGTCATACCCATTTTATGGAACGAGCTTTTACTAACCCCTACCCAAGTATGGAATGGAAATGCACAACAGAAGAAACTGAATGAATTATAAAATCCCTCAAAACTAAAAACTCGTATGGGTACGACGAGATATGCACGAAGATTTTAAAAATAAGCTGCCAAAAGGGCAGCTTATTTTTAAAATCTTCGTGGATATCTCGTCGTACCCATATGAGTTCTCCAATAAATTATATATGTAATAAAATGTTATTTTGGGGTGTATTCCCTGATAGATTAAAATACACAACAATAAAACCACTACATAAAAATGAGGATAGGTGTGAAGTATCTAACTACAGGTCTGTATCACTCTTAACATCTTTATCAAAAATATTTGAAACGGTAATGCAGAGAAGGATTTTAAAACACATCATCAATTATAACATATTAAGCACTGAACAATATGGTTTCAGATTAGGGCTGAGGACTGATAATGCAACCTATAAACTAACAACTGAGATTTTAAATGCCATGAACAATAAACTACTAGTAGGAGGGATTTTTTGTGATTTAGAGAAAGCATTTTATTGCATTAATCATGACATTTTATTATGTAAATTGAAATTTTATGGCATTAGTGACAAGGCCTTAACTATATCAATCTTATTTAGGTAACAGATATTGTAGAACAGCAATATATAATGACAATGAGAAGCGTAATAAAGTTTCAAATTGGGATAAAGTAAGACATGGATTCCCACAAGGTTCTATTTTGGGACCTTACTTTTTCTTTTATATATGACTAACCTAAGATTATAAATAAAACTTCAGCACCTATAATTTTTGCTGATGATAATAGTATTTTATTTACTCACTCTAACTTAATAGATTTTAACAAAAACATTTCCATAGTTTTTACAACTTTAAATAACTGGCTGGGAGCAAACCAATTATCTTTAAACTTTAATAAAACAAATTATGTACACTTTACAACCAAGCGAAATAGCTTTTAACAATAATTTTATTACCAACAGCTTTTACACAAAATTCCTGGGGGTAACAATAATACATTGTCTTGGAATAATCATACTGACCTACTTGTGAAAAAACTAAGTAAGGCTTGTTATATAATTAGAAATGCTAAAATATACATGTCTGCCCCATCATTAAAAATGATTATGCTTTTTTTTTTCACTTGGTCATGAGCTATGGAATTATATTTTGAGGAAACTCGTGGCATAGCTCCATATTTTTAGATTACAAAAAAAAGGTAATTTGAATTATGGAAGGTTGCAGGAATAGAGCTTCATGTAGAAATTTATTTAAGAAATTTCAAATTTTGCCTTTGAAATCTCAATATATGTTATCTTTATTAATATTTATAGTTCAAAATAAAACACTTTTTCTAACAAACACTGAAAATTACAATTTGGATACTAGACAAACAAATAATTTATACCTTCCATAAGCAAACTTAACCATTTATCAAAAAGCAGCTTATTATTTGGGGATAAAAATATTTAATAATTTACCTTTGGAGATTAAGAATGTTGCTAGTAACCAGAAAGAATGTAAAATTGCTTTGAAAAAATTCTTATACACTTATTCATTTTACACCTTGGAAGAGTACTTTAGTGAACTGTGAATTAAGAACTATATTACAAAATGTTAATATAGTGGTATATTGATTTAAGATTTTTTGATATGCATTAGATAAGCACGCTTGAATTGTTTTAAGTTTTATCTAGTTACATCATATATGTACTCAGTGATTGTATATTTTAAACTGATTACATTTCCTTGTATAAACTTGATTTTGTTTTAGTTATGTATTATAATCACAAATCATTCTTATATGTATCTTATTGTCGACACTCATTTTGTACCATGCCTATTGTGATCTATTGACAAGTTCTATATCCACTCTGGTGGATCTCTGGAATACTAAATAAATTATTATTATTAAAGAAAACTTCACCTGTGTTACTTGCACAGTATGACAGGCACATAAAATAACTTACACAGAAATCAGGTCAGATGAGAATAATACTGTGATGAGGAGGCAGAGAAACAATATGTACCAAGACTCCAAAAACACTAAGTCAGTTTAAATAATGCAGTATGAAGACAGTGGTGACCAGTCTGAACACGAATATAGTGAAGCTGGGTTACCCTGACAGGCAGCAGACTCTCTGGTAGAGGGCATGTCTTCACCAGTTATTCAAGAAATTCCCTCTTGTGGATCCAGACACTATACAAACCTATTCAGAACCAATCTGCACCTTCAAAACCTATTTCTTTAATGTCTCCTTGAATATTATCTGTGCCAGTCTTTGTAGTGGTCTGCTTTCATTTGGATGAATTGTTAATTCTTGGCTTCTTTAGTTAAATACTATTATAGCAGGCAGTAGCAGCAAATGATATATAATAAACATGACTTTCAAATGTAGCAGTCATAAACTGAGGTCTCCAATTGTCTGGGGTGTGGTGCTTGACATTTCAAGACAGTGTGGTGCTCTCATCTTCAAACATCAAAGCATCCAAAAGGTATGAAATTTCAAGCACAAATCACTGACTGATATAGCACCACATTTCAGAAGAAAAGAGACTTCAACTGCACTGATGCAGAAGACCAAAAACTTGCAGAGTAATAAACTGTTTCAAGGCACTATCCTGGCATTCACTCAGAGATTACCAAATGCATGCTCACAAGCACCCTGGTAGCTACAAAATTTTAAAATACTGACAATTTCTTAGATGTTGGCTGATGAACACAACATACACTGATATCTACTCTATGATCCAAATTATGTGTAGAGTTACGGAGTTCTACATGTTTACACTGTGTTTATGTGTCACTAATTGCAGGATTTGAGTGTGGGTAATAAATCTGGCATTATCAAAGAAAAGTATTTATTGTTTGTTTGGTATGTGTTGCAACAGGATAAGAAAACAATATCTTGAAATAATTCTTCATGTGACAAAATACAAGGATGTATCTATAATTATTTCTATTCTTTTATTTTTATAGATACATATGTTACCTATTACAAAATTAAGCTTCTCCACAGTTGTCTTTCACCAGTAAAGTTTGAAACCTCAATTAAAGACACGAAAATCACAAAATAATGTGGTGGGAGTTTGCTGGAAAAATGTCAATTTACTATCAGCTAGTACCATTTTTAAGGCAACTTACATTGATACTCCTGTGCCTCTAATTTATATTCAAACACTATAGCAGAGATATGCTTATTTCAGCTTCCTTTGCAGTCAAATTTGGAACTGTTTATCTGCTTGAAGATAAGGCGGGGCAAGAGGGTGTTGGGGATGAATATGGCATATGAAAATGGGTTTTAAAAGAACTATCTGAAATGCTTCAAGCAGCAGTGCAAATATTTTCCAGTTATCCACAATTCACCTCAAAATTCCAGATGCCAGGAGGGTGATGACATGAAGCAAGTTCTACCATATGAAGTTTAGCAGCCACTGCAACCTGGTGCTGGAGATATGTGCAACCCTGGCTTCATGATCTTTTAAGGGCCTTATTTTGCTCAACCTGTTGCTGTTTTTGAACACGGACACTGAAGATCTACTGCAGTCATCTTTCATAGTAATGAAATATCATGAAAACTGGTAGTTTAACAGCACATTTATAGACAGTAAGGCTACCTTTAGACAATAAAGATAAGTGCCATTTTTTACTCACACCATTAATTCTGTACAGGAATTAATAATATCTTTAGTAAAATTAACTTGCATCATCTAGTTTATTAACAAACTACATATTCAACTGTGATGCAAATGTTATATTTCCCACAACTTTTCTACCTATCTCAACTGAAACAATAACAGAAATATGTTTTATATGAGATATGCTAAAAAATGAACTCATCCATCACATACTAAAATAGGAGAAAAATAAACACTTCCATTACTTGTTAATGGAAGACTCTCAGCCAAACCTTGTTCTGAGAAAACAGCAATGATTATTCCTTTTAATACTTAGGCTTTTTAAATTCTGACTCTGCTGGTGCTGGAATCTTGCGTTTCTGTATAATATTCTGAATCTTTTGCCACTCCCTATCAAGTTCTGCCTTCTCATTCTTCTCCTTGTGGTATTTCCTTGTACGTCGTCCATCAGCCATTTTGACCCCATACTGAAAGGCAGCTTTAGGTAGGGCCTCTTTGTTATTCATGTAATCACTGTATTCTTCCTGAGTGTCAAAGTCCCATCTTCCAATTGGCCCCTTCTTATTGCCAAGATCCATTTTTGTATAGTCTACTTCATCATCTGAATCATCAATAGCATCCTGCATTTCTTCCAGACCTGGGTAACATTCAGCATATCCCTCTGGTTCAGCTGCCAGCCTTGTCAGTAACTGCTGAGCCCGACTCTGGTTCTGTCCCATTTCTCTCTTTGGTACTGTAGGAATCTTGTCTGCTTGTTCTATCTTAGCAGTAGCGCGTGGTTCTGGTTTAGGTTTTCCTTCAGCACCAGCCCAAGTAGCTGCCTCCTCTGATGGCTTCTCAAAATATGGAGCCCGTCGTTTATCCCGATCTTTGTCTCCAACATTACTACCATCCTGTCTGGATACTGAAGGAACATAGTCTCCAATGTCACCATATATGCTTTCATCCACCATACCTTTACTCACACCCCTAATATCACCACCCCCTCTGCCTTTATCCTTCTTCCTTGATTTTTTACTGTGTCGACCTCCTTGTCGTAGGTATGACAGAATTTGCGCCAATTTGTTGATGACTATATCATTTGTGGTGAGAGTAGCTGTAGCCTCAAGGCTTGGTACATCAGCACGACTCCTAATCAAAGTTGTTGGGATATCACTCTCAGCCAGTTCATCTTCAAGATCTATCACATAAGCCATTCTACCTGGTGCAAACAACTCATTTTTCTCTGATGGCCTGGACTTGAAAAGTGCTCTGTAAACATTCCGCCCCATTTTAGTTTTGAACTGCATTTCTTCTTCATCGTCTTTTTTCTCCTTTTTTGTTTTTACAAGCTTTTCCATTTCCTCTTCCTGTTCCTGTTCTTTTGCTTGGATTTCACTGCGAACCTTCTGCAGTAAAGCATAATCTAGGCCTTTCACTAAGTGAGTATGCTCCATGTCACCTCCCAAGAACTTTGATTCTTGAATCATCTGGCGACGTCTTTCTGCTGCATCCATACCAGATTTCAGATCCGGCGCCACAGCACGGTATCCACTGGCAGTAGAAAGAGGATCTTCTGCTTGATAGTCTGGGTTGGCCCCATCTCGCCTCTCACCTGCTCGGTCACGGTATTTCTTTGCAAGTTCTGCCATTTTATCATCTTCTTGCTTTTTTAGCTTTGCATAAAAGCTCTTCTTCTTACGTCGTCTTTCAGCTCTGTCTTCACCCTCTCCATCCACAGTAGCAGTGCCGGCATCTCTAGCTGGAGCTAAGGAGGAAGGAAGTGAAGATGGAACAGAAGATCTAGGTGTCATTAATAACCTCCTGAAATCGTCATTTGTAAGACGCTGCGATCTATCAGCGGGCTCTTCTCTGGTATCGCCGGTACTTCCACCTGCATTATATTCGTTCTCAGGCATGATGATACTTCCGTTTACTCAGTTAACGCCAAAATATTTACTAATACACACGTAAACGCTCCTACTCTGACATCACTACACACGGATTACTAGATGATCTGTGACACAGATTATGACTTCATGAGAGGTAATTTGATAAGCCATATATTCCCTCACACTTAGTGAAATTTCCTTACACAAGGCTGGGCTCATTAAATGAGCATTCAGTACGTATTTTTTCGAAATACGATTAACTCTAGCTATTTTAATTTTGTTATATGAGCCTATTACTTGCAGGTAATGGAGTATGTTGGTATTTATTACAAAAATGGGATCATATCCAATGATACGAAATTTTCGAATATGCAGTGTTCTGTTTCATTATTCGTGTTTAAAATAAGATTGTTTTTTAACCACCCCGTCGTAATGTACAAGCTACGTCTTTGACGTGTAGTTAATGCCGATGTATGACGTATGCAAACAGGATTGTTCCTGCATATTTTGGCAACAAAGTAAACGTGCATTAAAAATTTGAGCGGGCACGGGTGCTTTGATTTTAGCAGTGCCATGTTTATATTGGTACCATCCATCAGTACTTTTCGACAAGGCCATTAGGTATCATGGTGGAAAGTTTAACACTGGGACAGACTTTTCTCAAAGTACTTCGGTTTTCTATTTTTCATTATCATTTCACCAATGTCCCAACCTCATCCACCATTGACTTCTCTACGTCCAGAGCATAGATTTCGAACTGACTAAACATATACACTTCCGTGACAATGTAACAACTGCTCGGAATTTTTGAACGGTGGCTGGCACCATTTTGTAACCACACAAATGATTGAACGTTGCAGAGGGAAGAAGCATGCGTGCTGTAAATCGTAGGACTTATGAAAATGGCTGCCTGTCGGCAGGTTTGGTTGAATAACGATTCTGGAATACTTCGCAAAAGGGAAGATGATGATGAACTCCTGGTGTTCGGATATTCGTGCAAACTCTTCCGTGATGATGAAAAGGCACTTTTCATTGATCAGGGAAAACATTTGATTCCATGGATGGGTGACGAATCATTAAAAATTGACAGGTCTGTGTGATTCATTAAAACTAAATTTTTAAGGATTAGTCGTTAATTCATGTATGGACGCTTTAAATTGTTATGATGTGTTAATTGGTGTGACAGTTTATATGGTAATTGTTGATTGCACTTCAGCTTTGAAGGCTGTGGTACATTTTGGTCGTGTTCATCGTGCTTTGTTACATAAAATGCGGCAGTATGTGCATATACAGTATAGAATGACACATTTGTATATAAGAATCATTAAGTGTCAAAGCGACCTCTGAAGCCACGTCTTAGCTGTGTGGGGCCATCGATGGAAGTTTTATGTTTGGATCCTGTTCATTTTCATGTGATTACAGAAATTTTGTTACATTAACCACGAAGTTCCATTGAGTTACCTGGTGTGGTTTGGTTTGGTTTGGTTTGGTTTGGTTTGGTTTTCAGGCAGATGGACATTCAGTGAGGGCAAAAAAAATGCCGTAGCTTTTGGTGTAATTAGTTGCGGTTTTCCCAGAAAATGTTAATGTCTGGGAACAAAGGTAGTGATGAAATGTGTTGGAAACTGAAATCTTGGGTGTATTGCACATTTTCGGAAAGGATTAAATGACTGGAAGTCAGAAGGCAGAATTAGATACAATGTTGTGACTTTGTCTTTTAACTATTATTTATGTAAAACAATATAGTCAGCTTCAAATCAGTTCTCCCAAAAGTGGTTTTTAAATTTTTGATTACATTTTTTTTTTGGAGAATTTCATGTTGGGACATGACTTTGTTGATTAGGTGACATGTTATAACTACGGGTTATATGCTTGTTGTATTGCACTGATTGAAGATTTATAGATTACAGTGTGCTACAAAGGTATCAAAAATTTAGTAACTAAAGGAGAAAAGACACCCAGCAGGTTTTTTTTGCTGACATATTGAAATTACTTTTTCATGATTTATGAAATACATGTGTAGGTTGCCATTTGCAATATTTGAAACCTGGTATTGAGTTTCACCGTGGGGCAGCAGGGTTAATTTTCACTGATGGTGTGCATTCAACCATTGGAGTACCTGGATCCACTCTTGTAAACACTCATGAAGCTGATACTCAGAACATGTCTGACAGTGAACTACATGTGAACAATTTTCTGGGCTGAGAAGGATGCAAAAATATTAGTCAAATTTTACTGTCATTTACTTGTAAAACACAAGAAAGTATAACTTTTTGGCATATTCATAACATAGAAATCGTCTCATGTGTTCCACTCAGTATGCGAGGTTGCAAGATGAAAGTCATCTTGCAACTGTGCTATGTGGTGTTAAACTCATGTGCCTCTGAAAACCCTTTTGCCTGAACATGGTCTTTTGAGGCAGTATTCAGACATTTTTGAGGTCTCATGAACCTCTCATCAGATGTCATTTCTTTGTTGTTGTCTTCAGCAGTACAATACTGAAGGTTGATTGTGAGTGACTTCAGTCACTGCATGCATTTTATGTTAAGTCATATTCCTCGTACAGTTTTTACAGACTTTCCATTCTTGGTAACATTTTAAATATTCCTCCAACCCTGTGACATGGCACCTGTTCAGTGTGATGTTACAAATAAGTACAGTTTGGCATTTGTGCCAGAATCATGTTTATGGTAGTGGCGGTTGGTGATTTTTTCTTTATGTACTTTGAGGCTGCACTAGTGAAAAAAAGGTAACAAAACTTAGCCAGTTGTTAGTTAACTGGAAAGAAAGCTAGATCTTTTGTTTTGAAAGAAATGCATATCTATAGTTTACTCTTTTAAGCAGTGTAATGTAACAAAGTATTTGATTTGTTTTATATATATATAAATTTTTTTTTTCACCTCCCTGAATAAGAAGCCACAAGTTAATGAAGAGTTGCCTGAGCATTGTTTCAGTGAAAGTCTTGTACCTTTTTCGTGTGTGGTGGAACTGTATTTTTTTTAGCACAACCACGAATAACAGTATTTTTTTTTATAGTTTTGGGTTTCAACTTTTTTTTTAGAGAGGCTTGATTGCTGTTGTGCTGTGAAAGGATGGCAAAGTGGGATGTTTAACCATTTGGCAAAGGACTTGAAACAGTGTGTTTTGTAGTTCACGATGTTGTCCTCGAGTCACTGTCCAATGTTTTTGATTACATTCTTGGTCACTGGATACAGCTTGCAGTATCCGTGGTAGCATTTTACACCTGACATGTTTTGAATAATTTTGGAAAGAGAATTTGTAAGTTGTTAAATAATTTTCAGTCAGATCATGCAGTTTTTTTTAATACAAGAATCACAGTTTTACATCTGATGAATAGTGCACAGGCTACATGCGTACCACTTACTTAAGCTGACATACACTCTTTTGTCTGTAACTTGCAAAATTTGAATTCTTAAAACTTGAGAAGGTTTTGCGGTTTTCACGGCAGTGTCTCTGAGGATTCTCTTCTGAGATATGACACTGTATCAGTGGGCAATCAAATTCTGATATTTCATGGCCACAGTGTTGTCTTGGAATATCAGGATCTGATGACCCATGGACATGGTGTCTTATCCCAGGAGAACAGATCCTTGAATAGGCTTTTTTTAGGTTACATAGCACAAGTTATTTATCAAGATGAAGCTTGTTGACCTCTTGAGTTAACAGTAGCATCATATGTTCCTGTTGTGATCCTGCTTAGATGCAAATTGTTCTGCCATTTTAACTTTTATAGGAGGTGACACTGTGCCAGGTTTTACTTTTTGATCTGACAGAATTCCATCCACAGCCACTGATTTCTTGGCATCCCAAATCACATAATTTGAGACTTTGAAATGTTTTTTATTTTCCTAATTGATGATCTGTTTGGGAGAACCATCAAAATTTGAAACTCTTCATTTTTTTGAATTCGGCTATTATTTATCTCCACCTGCACTGTCGCTGCCACTGGAATCTGTTGTTGTATACTGAAATCCCTGAATAAGTGAGAAGCAGTTTTCTTCACTGACATAATTGACACAGACACATGAAAGGTCTTTTGTTTTGAAAAGCGAAATACGGTGCAAATATTCAAGTGTTTGTCATGTTGCAAGCCTTGTTCTTCATTCAGACTGATTTGTTTTAGATAACAGGAATTTGCAACATGTTTCATACTTCTCTCTCTGGTACATAAACATCATGCATGGTGGACTTAACACTCATGCATGTTTTGCACATGTCCATGTTTGTATTAAAACCCATTTAAATTGTAATCCTTTGCCTAAAATTCTGGTAAATCCTAATAGATCCTCGCCAAAAGATGTGCTGTAAATATAATGTGTAAATTATGTGTTTATGTCTTAGATTGATTTTAAGTTGATTTAATTTCTTGAATTAACGTGTTTAAGATTTCCACAGGTGGACAGCTTTCGTGAGATTTTTGCTATAGCTTGTGTCCCCCTGGCCTCTGCCATGGGTATCACCGTGGTGGCTAAGATGTTGACCACCTTCGCAAGTTTGCCATGAAGGTGAGAATGGAAAGCCAGCTTGACACTAGGGCATTTCCCTTTTGTGGTAAGATTGAAGGAGTGTACAATCTTGCCTCCCATGACTTTTTTGTGTCCTGTTGCGTGAAAACTTAATAGGAATAATGTGATGTTTAGAAACTGAACAGATATAATTTTATTTATAAGTACAGTTTTATTGAGATGACGAATTAATAAGGGATATAATAATAAATAGGACTTGGTGTTGCACATTATGAATAACTAATGAGTGATGTGTTACAGAATGCCTTTTGTGTGTAAGAAACAGTAACATGAGCAGAAATTTGGAGGTAGCATTGAATGTGAGATTTACCACTGCCTTCATCTTATAAGGACATGAAGGTTTTGAAAGAAAATGTGATACCTGTTTTTTTTTTTTTAAACGCTTCCATCTTTCTTCATTTGTCAGTACAGTTTTAGCATTTGTGATCTACTTCATTGTGTGAGATTTGAGATTTTCATGGTGGTGAAGGTTTAGATTGTGGCTTTGGATTATGACAGTGTAGTATTTTACCAGATCACAGTCTAAATAATATGGTGCATAATTTCTCGTAGTCCATGCCTGGGTTCTGACTCCTGATCATCCATCTGTGGGTTGAATGATACGGAGTTCATATGTGGAGGGACAAACTTTTTTTTTATCTACTGCAAAATGTCCAGACAGGGTATGGGGCCAACCTAGACTCCTGTTTGGTGGGTACAGGGTTTCTTTTCTGGAGGTGAAGCAGCTGGGGCATGGAATTTACCACTCAGTTCCATCTAGTGCTGAGGTTAAGAATGAGTGGAGCTATACCTTCACTCAACCTGTATGCCTTTGTGGCATGGAAAGGTACAACTTTATGCAGTCCATTACCTGATTGTTATCAGACATCATTATTCCTTTTTTTTTTTTTTTTTTTTTTTTTTGGCATTGTCCCATGTTTGTAAATTTAATATAGACAAAATAAAAAATAAAATAACTGTTTATGTTCCTTCATCATTCTGAATTTTGGGATGGTGTATCAGTCTTCATTACCAAACAGGATGGTAAAGATGCATAATGTCTGTCTGCCGCATTATTCGCATTGTACAAGGAATTGACTGCAGAAATTTAATAATTATTTTAAGAGCTTGCCTATATCAAATGCAATGGCACTCCAGTAATATCACTCCCAGTGACTGCTCTATTGATACCACATGTGAGCACACAGAAGTGCGGTGTCATCATTGGTGTTATAATTATACTGCATGCCTTTATTGTCCAATTTGTGGTTCAGAAATTGTTAGTGGGACACACATATACACTTTTGAAGAGTGCTTGTGATTTTTTCCATTATTTATGACAGCTGTATTCAGAATCACATTGTGTGTTAACTAGTGTAGCCACTGCATCAGCTGAACTGATAGACAGATTTAGCTAAGATTTTCCATCCAGCTTTTGCTGTACTTTGTTAACGTACCATATTTTTAAGAAGAGTCATGAAGTAGTCTTGG
>Ga0209629_10002717_pt1 | contig 12222 bp, 8 predicted proteins | sample TergutCu122P5_FD_187286 | JGI IMG/M metagenome (GOLD analysis project Ga0209629, IMG submission 187286) | Cubitermes ugandensis P5 segment gut microbial communities from Kakamega Forest, Kenya - Cu122 P5 (SPAdes) (version 2) | ecosystem: Host-associated > Arthropoda: Insects > Digestive system >...
ATAGAGCCAAAATACTGCCTGCAATTTACCAGTCGGCTCTGCACCACACTTTGCAACACATCTCACTTCAGACGAATAGACTTACTGTCAAGTTGGATGTAATATCTGCGCAGCCCCGGTAGAAATTTGTCGACATTTCGGATGAACTACCTTTACGTACGGACAGAATAAGTAGTCAGCAGATTCTTCAGAAGCATCAAGGGATTTCTACCATACCGCTCGGCGTCACATCTCAACCTCCAGTACATTTCTGTCACCATCGTGAAAGTGTCATGCCTTCCACTGCTTGATATCATTTCCCTGACAATGTACGTGTATTTAGATTATAGGTGCAATCATACTAACGTGCTGAGTCATCGGCCAAGTGGCCCATAACAGAAACAGCATACCATACAGACACATATAACAAAGGATAATAAACAGGACACAAAACAAACATAAAAAAATACCCTTAATTAAGGCACCTTATCGTTAGAAGTAAAAATAATATCAAATCTGACTTACTGTGATAATTTGCCTTCTTAAAGCACATAAATTACTACAGAGTCTGCCGCAAAAGCACAGCTGACTGAGGGCAATTTTTAGAGGATGCACTAACATGAAACAAAGGAATACTTCGAAGGTTCCGAGTGGGAACTCGAAGGCCAATGTCCGTGGGAGAAGGACAGTATTTAGAAACCACCCCAAAAAAACATTGAAAACAAAAACTGCTTATATGCAAAAATTGTCCAAAAATCTGGGAGCCACCTATAAATTCTAGGCGCAAGAAGGGTGTTACGAAGCAAGTCATATGTTGAGGACCAACAAATATTAGTCGCCACAACACAAATTTAGTCACTATGGCGAACTGGATCCCCGGATTTTGGCACCCCCGTACTAAATCAAGCCTATACCTCATGCTTCCATAAGTTTTAAAATGCTTTTGCTATAAGCTAACTTTAAAAAATATGTTGAAAATGGGGTATAATCTTTGACATTAAGATTCGGCGTGTCATAACATTCAACGGATTTGTATGAATGTAGAAGGTTACGGGCTCAGCAAATATTGGAATGAAAGAGGAGCTAAAGGTACAAGGTAGAGATCAGAGAATGGGAAAGCAGTGTCCTTGTACAAGGACTGTATAGCGTGATGTAAAGTGCTGTGCATAAGCATATACAACTGTATAAGTATCAAACAAATCAAGCCCGCTCAGCCTTGTTGATCGTGAGGACAACTTCGGCAAAATTTGTTCTGTATGAGGCAAACATGAAATTCTGTACACAGAATGAAGGGTAAGTAAGTATGGGCCTACGTGTAATTTTATGTACGATTCAATCTGCTGACTATTTTATACATCACGTGCAATAAATGTACGGATAATAGTAGGAAAAATCATTTTAAAAATGGGATTCTTAACAAAGGCTATGATTCTCTATTTTTAACACATTTTTCCCTCAAAAATGAACTAGTAACGTAATATGTCTCCAGAATTAAACGCCTCAAAAGTTTCTGAATTTGCTTCGGCATTCTAGCTCGGTTGTACCAGGGAAAGATTTAAAGAAGCCACCATTGAATTTGTTTGGAAGGACTGAATAAAACCATGAACAAGGTCAATATTAGCGGTGTCTGGATTGAGTTTTGAACCGAGATCTTTCCAGTATGAAGTAGCAGTGTTTACCAACTGTCGCGAATTTCAGTTTGGTGATCTCATTTACAAAATAGAAGTCAAGTCAGAATTGTGCGAAATGCCTGTTAAAGTGTACAATATCGCGAGATTGGTCATTAATCGTGCCTGCAGCCAACACATTGAGCCTGCAGGCTTGCGGTTCGAAAAGAGATTCACTGTCGTTCAACGCGTCGCGAATCGATATTAAATTTCATGCTCTTGCCGGAGGACATCTGTAACGTGTGGGCACAAGTGTAAATCATCGAGCTCTCGATGCAAATTTTAGTTTCGTTCATTCCCCTCACCCTCCCAGAATACATGGCAGCCATATTTCGTAGTAGAAACAAAAGAACGTGAAATAAAGCAGGGGTTGTTTTAACCAATCACAAAACACGTTACAATACAATAAAAGTGCAACATGTGAAACAGCGCAGGCGCAACTGTCCTGTAAAATCTATAGTACCTACCCCTCAGTCCGGTTGCTATGGCTACTGGACACACGCGCGTGCTGTATAAATTGCAGACTCCTCATCTCCTTTCGTCCCGTGGAGATGGAAGACGAGAATATTGATCCTTCCAATTCGAGAGCTTTAAACAGGCTTATTTATACCAATTCGTGTTAATAGCTAGTGATTTTTAGAGTGTGTTTGAGAACAAAGTTTCACGGGGAGGGTTTGAACGTAAGATATACTAAGTAAGAAAGAAAATGTTATAAATTTAGAGCCAAAATCAAATTCTAAATTGTAATTTAGGTCCAACAGCAGCAATTTTAATCGCAACCCCCTGAGTCGGTTCGGAAATCAAAGGCGAGACCTGAACTTTTGTCCATTTTCCCCTTACTTGGTCCATTTATCTTCCTCACCAATTTGTTTCTAGACAATGCAATGCACTGCTCATCTAATTCACTACATGTGCAAGTACCTTCATGTTGCACGTCTCTCGTTAATCGTACGACATTGAGCTATACATAAAATACACAGTTTTGAGTGTTCATTCTCTCATTCAACGTAAGACCAGCCACTGGATCCTATTCTGAACCAGCTCAAGCCAATTAACATTTTATACAACCTGTTTCTTTAAAATACAATTAAATATTACATTTCCTTTACAAACAACTTAAACAATCATGAAGCGATATATATACCTTTATTTATACTCATTCATATAGGTGTATACACATAAATTACAAGCAGTACAATATACAGAACGACGTAACAAACGAATTGATTAGTCTACGGTATTACAGGGGGAACAGAGATGAATTATCGGAACACAGATTCCTGTTAATTGTGATGCCCGTGATTTAAGTCGCTCTTCTTCCGTGGTGCCTGAAAGACAGAAGCAAGAATTTAATAACAACGTAAGATAGCCTTCAGTACCGAAATACAGAAAGTGTACAACCCCGCAGCTAAATGAACAAGGAAATGGATAACATGTCGAAAGGAACGCTTTGTGTCACATGTCTGTAAGACTTTATGGCTACTTCAAAGTGTTCGAATTTTACCCAGTTCTGTTTAGTAGCCTAATGCTTGTGGGTCAGATCTTGCGTAGGAACTGCCATGTAAAATATGTTACTGAAGGAAAACTGGAAGGATAAAAGTGACGGAAAGACGGGGAAGAACAAGTAAGTAGCTACTGGATGAACATAAGGAAACAAGAGGATACTGTAAACTGAGAGTAAGCACTGTATTGCACTCTGTGGAGAACTCACTCTGGAAGAGGCTGTGACCCTGTAGTAAGACTACGTAGTGACAACGAATGCTTATACATACCGGACGTCCGGGCGTCTGTTCCGTTATAAATGTTGAATGAACAGATGCATTTTAAGGGAACTCTGTACAAATACGTGTAACAAGCCGTCAGTTCACCCAGTGAACGTAACTTAAGTTCAAATTTTACCGTTGTCGTTAATATTGATAAGGATTGCCTGATGTATCAGGTAGTGATAAAAGGTCGATAAATAGTCTATATTACTTTAGCCAGGGCGGAAATTATGCATTTAAATTTGTCATGTATTTGAGTATTTACAAAGATAAAAGGATTTAAAAGAAAATTAACTCCATTTGAAGAACAAAAACCAGTTAATGGCAGACTTTTTTGGAAGTCCAACACAAAATAATTTTATTACCAACTGAAATATTCCAGACGACATTAAAATTGGTAGGACCATCAGAATGACACCTTCTTGTGCTGAGCACGGTACAGTTCCTTTCTCACAACTCAGCAATACAGTCTGCAGCGAAAAGGAAATGTGCGATGCTTTGACCGAACTAAACAGGGAGGCGTAACTTTCTGACATAATAAATCACACGCTACTCCTACCTCTTACACCTTTATCAGCTGGGTACACATAGGTCACGTGAAGACGTTGGCTGCATCCACGGGGGCTGGGAGTTAATCGCCTAAGGACCGTTGTCCTCACAGATGGAACATAACAGCTGTGTTGGGATCAACATTTGCACGGTAAAGGTAAAGTTGACCCTCTATACGCCAAATAGGGGGGAAGAGAGGCATAGTTCCACTTATTCTTAACCTCCGCACTAGATGGAAGTGAGTGGTCAGCTTCACTGCCCAGCCGCTTTACTCCGCCAGCAGACTGGATGTTCCTCAGAGCCGGTTCTGACGCTTTGGAGAAGACAAGTAAATCTCTGTCCCTTCAGATAATTGAACCCCGAGACTTCCAACAAGCACGGTACTTCTTTAGCTAAAACATCTTGGTTAGTACTGTGCGGGTTTTGAGATGCAAGGTATAGGATGCTCCTCTTAAGGCTCTCCTGTACCCACCCATACTTGTGCCTGTCTTGGGACGTGATAAAGAGACCAGTGGGTCCGCCAGCGAACCGGTCAGTTATTTTGTACGAACTAAATTTCTAATAGACTTTTCAAAATAACAACTTAATGCACAATTCTTTTATTCTTCAACAATATATATGTTACACTACGCTCCTCAACATGTTTCGAGCAGCACGCTGCTCATCATCAGGAAGACCAATTGTATCACCACAGCCTCTGGTACCGTCACCCTAATATGTCATCTTCTCTGTTTTTAAAGGTCAGCACTTTCCAAAAGAACTTCCCACCAACATTTTGTGTGCGTAAACTATCTTAATATGACCAACTAAAGGCAAAATATCAGTGTGCAATTTTACAATTAACGTTTTAGTTGTAAAGTTACACATCGACATGGAGCATTTAGTTGGTTATAATAAGATAGTTTATAAGATAATGTGCGAGATAAATAATAATATTAATTGTATTAGTGCCCAACAGGCCAGAGATGTCAATCACTATAAGAACATTAAAGAGAAATTGTAAAAAACAGAGCCTCAGTATGGAGAGTTAATGTTTGAATTTTAAAATTACACATTGACATTGTGCACTTAGTTAGTTATAATAAGACAATATAACATAATGCACGGAATGAATAACAATATTATATTTTGCTTGGTCTCTTGTAGCTGAATTGTACACTCCATTGCAGCAACCTGACAGTTACTTATCGTGTCACTGAAGCATTATGGTGCCGTTTCAGAAAGGAATTTCCCCCACATAGCCTATGAAAAACATCGAAGAAACGTAACTGCATATGACTTGAAGAACGCTCTACATTTCAGAGGATGAAAGGCTTATCCTAAGGTTCTCCTTGTATTAGAGTAATGGGAAAAGGCGTCTTCGTATATATCATAGTTTGCATGCCTTCCTACATAGCTTATGTATGCAAAACCTTACCTCTCTTATCTGTAAACTTCCGCTGTAGGTTAGACAAGGTTTTTAAATAACCAATAGAACTGTTGGGACATTGCACACTTTGTAAAATTATTAAAAGTCAGTTCAAAGTACAAAAAATAGAAGCTTAACAAAACGCGGACTCAAAAGAGAACTCTTTGTTTGAAAACACGTCAATATGTATATAAATAAATAATTTATATATTACCTGCACGAGTATGCTGCGAAATAACGCAACTGTCATTACAACCATCAGTTGAATTTATATGTCATAAAGGGCTTATGCCACTCTATCTATGTAGCCTACACTCGGCACACATGGTAACTCGATGTAAATATTTTATAAATTACTTTACCCAGTCAAGTGTATTATGGAAGTTTAAAATAAATTATTCTTAATCTAACTGTAAGGTTCGTCTTCATTAAAAATTGCATTACAACAAATCAGAAAACTATCCATTTTTCATAACAACTGTTCCTTTCATCTAGACCCATATGTTCAGTAAAACTGAACATAAGATTAGTGCAGACTGCCTCCAGTAGTGCTCGAAATACTAGTGTCGTACATCAGTACCAGTGGACATCCTGTATCCTCTAAATCGGAACACTTTTTCTCCGCATTTGTTTTATATTACGACTGATCGGAAGCCAATTATTTCAGAGCGATACATTTTCACCAGGACGAACACATTAGTTCCATCAAAACGTTCAATAAGCCCTTTCTCTAAGCAGAGCGTTTCGTACGGTTTTGTAACAACAATGCGATAACAAGCATGCTAATGAAGACCATTTCACAGTCGGGCGTTTTTATTCTGCGTAGTTCGAATAAGCATATGAAAAGCAAATGGCATGGCTAATAGACGGTAATTTGTCATTTGAATTCACTTTCAGAACTTTACATATTTGTCCAGCAGTCTAGGAGGACAGACAAGGGGTCGGTAGCCGGAGTTCAGTACCAATTACGTGCACCCAGACCGTTTAGGACTTTTCTTCTTCTTTTTCTTCTTCTTCTTCTCCTCCTCTTCAACCACCACACTCCGTTGTAAACCGTGGTCTCCAACAAGATGGTCCCTGACCACTGACTTCCAGTTTTTTATTCCCATTATACATTTAAACCATCTTCAACCTCGTCTCTCCATTTTTACATGATATTCCTCTTTTCCTTTTCAATTTTAGTTCTTGCAGTTTCTTCTGACTATCTTTGGTTTTGCATTTTTTCACCATGACCATATGATCTGCATCAGAGGGATTTTATAAATTTTGCAATACCTGCCCCCTGTTATATGTCCTTCCTTCTTTGCTCTTAATCTCCAGTGTTCTTTTTCTTTAACGGGTCCACATATTTTCCTTGCAGTGTTCCGTTCAAATATTCTGCGGGCGTTTGTTTCTTCCGTGGTTCTTGTCCAAGTTCCTGACGCATATTTCAGTATGGTTCGTACTAGTTTCATATAGTTTTAATTTAGTATTCCGGGAGAGGAGTCTGGACTTGGGGAGCTGAATGTGTGCTAGATATGCACGGTTTGTTGTTTTTTTTTGTAGTGAATACTCATATTCTATTTACATTGTTAATACCTATCCTAAGTAATGAAGCTGCCGACACCATAACACATAAAATCACCTCTGGTCAGATTTTGGAGAAATCTTCTAGCTTGTGTGGAGAACATTTTCATGAAAAGGAATTCCTTTTCATTGATTCTACTTTCACTTTTAATACTCCACAATTACTGATTTATTCTGCTTTATTTTAAAATTGTCTTTTACAGAAGTAATATTCGCTGAAACAGCACATTGCTGACTAAAGCTTTTTAGCTTCAGTCAACAATGCGCCGGGGTAAAACTTGTATTGAATATTATTCCCAGCCGATTCCAGTTGCCGCGCGGTCTAAGGCGTGGGTCTGTGGCCGCTCGCTTGCTCGTATTGCGGGTTCGAAGCCCGCCGGGGGCATGGATGTTGTGCCTTGTGAGTGTTGTTTGTTGTCAGGTAGAGATCTCTGCGACGAACTGATCACTGGTCCAGAGGAGTCTTACTGAGTGTGGAGTGTCTGAGTGTAATCGTCGACAATGAGGAGGCCGTGGCCCGCAGCACCACACGAAAAAAAAATGTCATTACACAACGATGTTGTCATTAACATTTTCCCATCGAATGATTGAAAGGGATTGAATAACGAAATGGAAAGGACATGAAAGAAAGCGGTCATGGCCTAATTTCAGGTATTAAGATTAGGGGTGCACAAATTTTCCAAAAATTTACAGTCATCTAAAAATTATAAGCGCCAGAAGAGGTACGAAAAAGGTTCCATACCGAAGACCAATAAATACTAGGCGCCAAAGTAAGAAAATTTAGTCGCCAAGGCGACCTTTCTTCCGAGATATCTACGGTCCTGACTGCGGTACAGTTTTGGGTTCCGTTAGGGACGTGTACACTTTTCTGTAGGTGAGTGACAAATTCTCACAGACATAATGTTTTGCTTAATATGATTTGTGTTTTCTTTAACTAAGCTTCATTTACATGTTCAGATAAACTTTCTTAAAGAAACTGGAGAAAAAAAGGAAAACATTATTCGGTGTGCCAGGCGACATTCGAAACAGGAATTTCCAAAATACGTCAGAAGCGGTACAGCTTGAGCAAACTTACTCGAGGCTGAGAGCGGAGATTGTTGATCCTGGACATGCAGCACCCGCGACTGTCCAACTTGGACAGTCGGGGGTGATTGAAAAGAATAAACGATATTAAAGTTTACAAACTACTAAAATGACAGAATTTGGTGTTCAATGCCATACAGCTATATTGTCGACTAATTTACCATAACCTGCAGTTAAATACAACACTTGTACTATTTGTCATTCATTTTTAGGTGTGTTGGCAAATTTGCGAAAAGCGCCTGTTAGCCTCGCCGTGTGTGTCTATGCCTGTCCGGCCCTCCGTCCACATGGAACAACACGACTCTCAAAATCCAAGATTGTGATTTAAATTAGGCGAGTCACGGAACATGTAGTTATATGTATATAAATTAAGTTGTGAGCAATGTTAGGTTACAGTTATACTTATGATCTAAGTTTTATTACAAAATAGTCCAATTCAATATCAAATAAATTTATATTCCCACAGGGTCAGTCCCATTCCAAATAATAATTCTGGGTGCGCAACTGAGTCAGAGACGAAAGCGACCTGGGAACAAAAGGTCTTGAACAATCTGCAATGCATCCACTTTTTTCGAAGGCTATGGTAGTGATGATGAATGGCAAAGAAGAAAAGATTGTGCAGAAAGAAATGGGTAGACGAACAGATACAAAAGAGGTTAAAAGAAAAAGGAGACAGAAGATGAGTAGAATTTAAAAAAAGAATAACAAATTTCTGACGTCAACTGATGTTTATGAGAATATCTGAACCCCTTCCTCGAAAATACGTGTGGCCGCTCATTTCGTGGAACAGCTGGTGTGCTGAAGGCTCCGGCACTAACAGCCGGACAGTTCCCATCGCGGCACGCGCGTCGGGGATTAAGCTGGATGGCTGTCAGTCCTGAAGCAAGAATGGGACAGTGGGACGGTGACAAAGATCACCAATTCCTTGAGTGCGGTCCAAATAATACTATGAGATCTGCGGCGTACCTCATTAAGAGTGTTTGAAGAGGCCAATATAGGACGTGTCGTTAGATTCAGTTTTATTTAGCGTGGTCCGGGTGTCCAAAACAGGATTATAGGATCAGTAGGGAGCTTAACATATGTTGAATATGCCCGTAAGATTTTGGTGTCATACTAAAATATTAGTTTGAACAAATTTTTGTAAACTCCTCGTGCAATTTTCTCAGTTACTTCATAAATGTTATTTGCAAATCTGCTCCCCAACAGTTCTTCTTTTTTCCCCTCACGGCCCTCTCCCACTGAGGATCGACAAATCCTTACTCAGTAGCTACTTTTGAGCATTGTGTCTCTGCACAGAGAGAAAACTCTGGAGTTTGCTGTGAGCCCGAGAGATCAAAGAATGAGTCACTCGGACCGCGAGAATTTCGCCAGTTGCAGCAAACACTTCGACAAATAAATCACACGCAAAGCAGTGCAGTGGTACACACAACGGATAAGTAACTGATTCCTATTCTCGTTTGTGCCATTGTATTCGGATAAAGGAATTTGCAGTTCAGTACAACAAGCATATGTTAAAAATGTCTTGCAATAATAAAACATTTGCAATTGCAAACTTCAGGTTCATGTGACCGTGCATCATTAACGTAGATTTGCAATTGCATTTGCACAACAAAACGCACGAAAACCAATAACGCTCTAGGATATTATTGCGACAAATACCGTGAATAGGAATGTATATTGTTAGTCGTTCTACAGCTTAAACCTTCCCGAATTTTTTATTTGTGATTTTACAATATTTACTTATCCCATGTACACGAGTACTGTTGTAAAGTTGACGTAATTAGTGATGGCAAAAACATTTCATACATTTTGAAGCAAAAAAATCTAAAAAAGTTGCATGCACGAAGTGTACACAGAGGTGTCATTGTCTTCTGCATTTCATATTCTGAACTTAATTTTCGTAGAGCAGTAAGAGAACACGATGACCATTCGTCCCAGAATTTTTAAGAGTCCCCGAAATAAGACTTACGTCCCGGACCAATTTTGTTCCCGCGATTTTATGATTTTCTTCCGTCATGCTGAAATGAGTTTGTCTTGGACTTTCTTAGTGACTTCTCCGACTTAGAAGGCAACTGTGTTGCGCATTGAGCAGTGAAGGGTAAAGAGTAAACTCAGACGCCGGGGAATCACCCAAAAGAAAGAATAAAGCAAGAGTATAGATGTATGTAAGATAGAAAATACATAACTATGACGTGCTTTTCACTTTGTTATTTCAGTGTTGTCCCCCTTCAACCAATAAATCTCTCTCCAGCTGAAGAGATGTTTTGTTTAAAACGGGCCTGAGGTTATTGACAATTTGCTGCTACCCTTCCTAAAGGCTGCTATTTCTTTTAATTTTTCCAGTATTCAGTACCATATTTACTGTACTGGTAGTCGCGACACACCAGTGCACTAGAGTGAACCAGTCAGTCAGCACATTGTACAGATCAGCAGGCCTGCTGCTGAACATTTCACACGGAACTAGTTCGGTCAGTCGCAAAATAATTTATAATTTCCAGAAGCTTCTCCGTACAGTGCTATTAAAAAATATATTCCAGAAAAGACGTGGGCCTAATAATTTCATCGGTGCTATTCTTAACCTTTGACCTGTAAGAGAAGCCTTGCACAAACACAATATAGGCACACATAAAATAATTTTGACTACATTTATGTCATGACAATTAAACAACATACAGTATCATTAACTGGGGCACGCGGTGGCGCTACAAGCCGGAAGGTCGCGGGTTCGATTCCAGATGGTGTCTTTGGAATTTTTCATTGACAGAATCCTTCCGGCCGCACTATGGCCCTGGGGTTGACTCAGCCTCTAACAGAAATGAGTACCAGGAATATTTCCTGGGGGTAAAGGTGGCCGGTGTGTAGGGCTGACAAACTTAACACCTTCGTGTGCCGATTGTCTTGAAATCTGGGAGCCTCGACCTCCTGGAACTCTCAGGGCCTGTCCAGGCCTGTAATGAGATTGCTTTACATTTACTATATCTTTAACTCAACTCGTCTGTTGTCCCACATGCACTACAGCAATGGCTTGCACTCTTAGACCGCTCAGGTTCATCACAGCGAGTGTTTTCTAACAGCCTACAGTCTGCTGTCTGAGTTACGTTTCTTGCTTCCTACAATGAATGTAATAAAGATCATAAATTTTTTTGCTCACGGACCCTTTTTTCTTCGAAACATAACCACGGACCCTCACATTCTTGCTCACTTACAGTGTCCGGATGATAGACATCCAAAATTAAAAATGTATAACTCAGAACTGAGTATAGCTATATAGATACGAATACATACCAATAGCATACGTCACAATGTATTGCATGATTTGACCTCAAGTAAATTGACTGTCGATCGCTTCGTGGGTGCAAGGGGTTTCTTCATTACATATTCTAACGGCTATACCAAATAAACATATCGCCAATTAAATAAATTCTGCGTTTATTTTTTTAACAAAACATTATTCCTGTAATATAAAAAATAAGTACACTTCAAAGTAGCCTTTGTAGAAATGTATTTAGGGATCTTTTGGGAATTGATCGCGAATCCTTTGGGATCCGCAGGACACACTTTGGGAACCGCTGCCCTATGTTGTGGTACTTATACAGACAGGCAGTGTTACCTGTATCATCTGTCCAGAGTACGCTAGGAAAGGAAAGGAGCTGCGGGGTGTGATACGGGTCCTACTTGCAGTGAAAGGCCGACGCGTTGAGGTCCGCCATGGCATCTTCCTGTGACGGCGGAATTCACGTGGTGGTGCTGAAGGCTGCTGGCCATCCGGAGCTGAAACACACAACACGTGCACGGTGTTTAATCCGATGACTGCCATCCACACAGCCTAATCCTTATTTGTCCGAGGTTCCTGGGAAACGCGGCTTAATGGAACAGCCCAGAACTCCAATAGCAGTTCCCACAGTAAACAGTAATACACCTAAGACAGTAATCTTTAATAAAACACTTTCGGGGTCTTCAGTATTTCGTTTAAAAGGGGCAAAATTGGATAAATAAACTCTTCAAGAAGTACCTTATACAGGGTTATTCATAAGTCCCTCCGGAAATTCCGAACTCGACTGCGCAACAACCAAGACATACACGGCAGAAAGGAGCATATCAATAGGTAGACAATCTCTCAAAGCTTTTTTTGTACTACGGGCCTTGGCGTACTTGCAGGTTCCACCGCTAGGGGGTAGTCGTGACGAAAAATGGCGTGCACAGTGAA
>Ga0209629_10002718_pt1 | contig 12215 bp, 7 predicted proteins | sample TergutCu122P5_FD_187286 | JGI IMG/M metagenome (GOLD analysis project Ga0209629, IMG submission 187286) | Cubitermes ugandensis P5 segment gut microbial communities from Kakamega Forest, Kenya - Cu122 P5 (SPAdes) (version 2) | ecosystem: Host-associated > Arthropoda: Insects > Digestive system >...
AATGTCACTTTAAATGTTCGTTTAAAATATCGACAAAGGTATTGCCCTTTCTTCACAAAAACAAGTATAATTTTGACATAAAATAATACTTTACCAACAATGTTTTTACAATTTTAACAATTGAATGTTAAAAAATATTTGTTATTTACCATCGGTTTTTGTCTAATTTAAACGAACGTTTTTAAAGCAGACATGAAAGTAAAGAAAAATATAAAATATCTTAACAAAAAATCGAATGAAAAATGTGAAAAAGTTAATGATGCTATTGCTGATGTGCTGCATCAGTATTTATTCAATGGCACAAACAACCATTACAGGTAAGGTAACTTCCTCAAAGGATAACTCCGAACTGATGGGCGTAAGTGTGTCGGTTAGAGGCACTGCTTTGGGAACAGCAACGGATAACAATGGGAATTTTTCCCTCGCTATTCCAACCGAAAAAGCGGTTTTAGTTTTTAAATACCTCGGATTCAAAGATCAACAGGTTTCGATCTCCGGTAACACAAGAAATCTGAAAGTAGAGATGAATGAGGATACGCAACTTTTAGGTGAGGTAGTAATCGTCTCTGTGGGTTACGGAAATGCAAGAAAAAACGACTTGACGGGCGCTATCAGTTCGATCGGATCCGAAGACATTAAAAAAAGTATGAGCACTTCGCTGGAACAGGCAATGCAAGGTCGTTTAGCGGGCGTGCAGGTTATGCAAAACTCAGGTCAGCCGGGCGGAGGCGTTTCGGTAAGTATTCGAGGTATCAACTCCTTGAATGGAAATGAACCGTTGTATGTAATCGACGGTGTTGCCATTTCCGGACAAACAAACAGTAATCTCAGCGTACTTACAATGATTAATCCTGCCGATATCGTATCCATAGACGTATTGAAAGATGCTTCCGCTGCCGCTATTTACGGTTCGCGGGCGTCAAACGGGGTCATCATGATTACGACTAAACAGGGAACAAGCGGGAAACCTCAATTGTCATACGACGGATATTTTGGTTTACAACAACTGCCAACAAAAGTAGAAATCATGAACTTGAGCGAGTATGCGGCATACTACAATGCACGCGCTGCCATACAGGGTTGGGGCATACGCGATGATTTCCGAGACCCAAGTTTACTCGGACCCGGAACCGATTGGCAGAAAGAGCTTTTCAGAACGGCGCAGATGAACAATCATACCATAAGCGTTGGCGGGGGTAGCGGAGGCGTTCGGTATATGCTTTCCGGCGGGTTCTTAAATCAAGACGGTATCGGTTTGGGATCGAATTATCGCCGTTTTACTTTCCGCAGTAATGTAGATATGGAAATTACAAAATGGTTAAACATAGGCGTGCAGGGAGCGGCTGCTAATTTTAAACAAATTGTCACGATGGATGCAAGTGGCGTTATCTCGGCTGCACTCAATGCAAAACCGGATACGCCTGCCCGCAATGCGGATGGTTCGTTCGGAATAATACAGCAGGATCAATTCAATACTTATACCGAAAATCCGCTGGCATCGGTATTATTGCGTGAAAATTACAATACCGGCACCAATTTAAATTACAATTTTTTTGCTAATTTGAAACCGCTTAAAGGTTTGAATTTCCGTATTGAATATTTAGGTTATTTGAATTATAACAACAGTTATCAATTTAAACCCAATTATACTTTTGGAAATCAAAAATGGCAGTCGGAATCAGACAGGAGTAGCGGCAAAAACTTCGACCAGACGTTGAAAACATATTTGACTTACGATTGGAAGATGAATGATAAGAACAATTTGCAAATAATGGCAGGGCACGAAGCGGAAGAATATCGCGGCGATGGATTGTCCGGTAAGCGTATCAACTACATATCCAATTCGGTGCATACTTTGACCGTAGGAACGACGGTGCCTTCCGATGGGAATAGCGATTGGGTGGGACATTCGGCGCTCGAATCCTGGTTCGGGAGGTTGCAGTACAATTTTGCCGACCGCTATTTATTGACTGCTTCGTACCGTGCAGATGCCTCTTCCACTTTTGGACCGAACAACAAGTGGGGAACTTTCCCCTCTGCGGCTCTTGCTTGGCGAATTAAAAACGAATCTTTCCTGAAAGATGTAGAATGGATAAACAACATGAAACTGCGGTTTGGATGGGGCGTTAACGGCGGCAGAGGCGGCGCAGGATCTTTTGCTTACGGAACGGCGATGACCACTACAGACACCAATTGGGGCAAAGGATTTTTGCCGTCGAATTATGGAAATCCCAACTTGAAATGGGAGCAAACAGACGCATACAATGTCGGATTGGATTTGACCCTGTTCAAAAACAGAGTGGACTTCACCGTGGAGGCTTATTATAAAAATACCAGAAATTTGATATTGCAGTCCACTTTACCTACTTATATTGTTTATATGGAAACTTGGCTATCCATACAGCCGCCTTGGGTCAATACAGGATCAATGACTAACAGAGGTTTGGAATTTACGCTGAATACCGTAAATATCAATAAAAAGGATTTGTCATGGAAAAGCAGTTTTACCTTGTCGTTCAATCGAAATAAGCTGACAAAATTGTATGGCGATGCAGATGTGATATATGGAGATATTGGCGGCACCATTTACACCAAAACGGCAGTCGGAGAACCTATCGGACAAATTTTCGGCTATAACGTGATTGGTATGTTCACCAAAGAAGATGACTTTTATCAGAAAGACGCTAACGGTAATTTTAAATTGGATGATAAAGGAAACAAAATCGAAGTAGCACGACCGGGCATAAATGGGGTTCCTTATGCCATAGCCGAGAATTCAATTTGGGTAGGCGATTACATTTTTGAAGATGTGAACAAAGATGGTGTTATTGACGAAAAAGACCGCAAGGTGTTGGGAAATACAATTCCCAAGTTTGATTACGGCATTAACAACACAGTATCTTGGAAAGACTTCGAATTGAATGTGGGTCTCAATGGCGTTTACGGCAACAAAGAATATAACATGCTGCGCCAAAGAAATTCCGGTACCGATGGATACAGCAATAAACTGAAAGCTGTCGCTAATTTTGCCCGTATAGAAACGATTGATCCGACGGTAGGAACCGACGTTCTTTCCAATGTATATGTAAGCAACGCAGCTACAGCTTACACAGAGCGGGTTTATCGCGTGGCAGGTAATAAAAACGATAATGAACGCGTGAGTTCGCGTTTCGTGGAAGACGGTTCCTTTTTACGTGTAAAAAACGTTTCACTGAGCTATTCAATTCCAAGAACATGGCTGCAAAAAGTTCTCAATATAGATTTCCTGCAGGTTTATGCCAATGTTCAAAATCTATATACATTTACAAAATACAAGGGCTACGACCCCGAAGTCAGTTCGTATAGTATAATGCTGCGCGGTATAGATAATTATCGCTATCCGACACAACGCATTTATAATTTTGGACTGAGATTTAACTTTTAATAAAAAAGGAGGATATACTAATGAAACAAATAATCAATATAAAAACAATCCTGCCGGCTGTCATGTTGCTTGTCATGCTTTCGATAACCGGCTGTTCCGGCGATTTTGTGAACATAACTCCCGAAGGAAATTACACGGAAGATAACTTTTATGCATCCGATGCCGCTTTGAGGTTGGCTTGCGACCCTTTATATAATCGCGCATGGTTCGGTTTCCATGAGCGCTCCATGCTTGGTTTAGGCAGTTTACGCGCCAACGATGCTTTTAATCCGTACTTTACGGCCGAATTTACCCGTTTCCAGACTACGGCGCTTACAACTGAAGTCGGGAAAGCATGGAGTTCCTTATACGCTGTCGTATCCATGTCGAACGCTGTTGTCGTGGGTGTAAAAACTAAATGCGGACCCGATGTGACGCAAGCCGCCAAAAATAAGGCGCTGGGTGAAGCTTACTTGATGCGGGCTACGGCTTATTTCTTTGGCGTGCGTATCTGGGGACCGATGATTCTATCGGAAAACACGCTGGATTTGATAGCTCATCCGGTACGTCCGCTCAATACGGAAGAAGACGTATTTAAATTTATCATCCGCGACTTACGCAAGGCTTGCGAATTGCTTCCTGCAACTACCGATCCGGGACGCGCATCCGTTTGGGCTGCCAAAGCGATGCTGGCAAAGGTTTTGCTTGCTCATTCCGGATGGGGTAAACCCACGCGCGATCAAGCCGAATTGGACGAATGTATCAAGTTGTGCGAAGATGTTATTGACCACAGCGGAGCAAGCTTGATGCCAAAATACGAAGACTTATTCAAATATAAGTACAATATCAATCCCGAATCGCTTTTTGCCATGCGGTGGGCGCCTTTAGGCGCTTGGGGAACTCAAAACACCTTGATTTCTGACCTTTCATGGTCTGATGTTTGCGATGTGGGCTGTTGGAACAACAATATGTGCGCTTCTATTGATATAATCCAATTGTACAACGAAGAGCCGAACAACCATGATGCCATCCGCCGTAAAGCCACCTTTTTTATTCCGGGCGAGCATTACGATTATATTAAATCGGCGCATGGAGGATATACCTATCCAAAGAATACGGCGGGCGAAGGATGGTGTCAGGTAAAAAAAGGCGTAGTCGGCTCACAGGAAGACAACGATAATTTACTTGCTCAACAAAATTCCCCCCTGCATACCTATATTCTCCGTTATGCCGATGTGCTTTTGACACATGCGGAAGCCGGTCTTGGTAATCAAGCCGAATTAACCGGCGGACGGGGTTTGGACAGTTATAATATGATTCGCAGTCGTGCTAACGTATCTTTGAAAAACAAAATCACTTTCGAAGATATTATTAAGGAGCGGCGGGTTGAATTTTGTATGGAATATCAGACGTGGTTTGATATGATGGCGTGGTATCGCTGGAAACCGGACTATATGTTGGACTATTTCAGCAAACAATATCGGGGATACGAGATTAGAAACGGGGGAATCAGAGTAAATCCCAACGGCACTATCAGTTGGTTTGTATATAATAATGTGGATGCCGCCGGCAATAAAAAATGGGATACATTAGACGGTTATAACAATTCCAGTTATGTACCCGTAGTAATCTCTGCTGACAATATCTGGATACCGTATCCGGAACGTGATCGTCTGCAGAATCATTTCTTATCGGAACCTCCGCAACCATACGATTTTAGTCAATATGAACAATAAAAAATAATAAATATATGAAAACGATGTATAAATCTATTCTCTTTGTTGCTATTGCAGGAGTAATGGCTGTGTTCAATTTTTCCTGCAAAGAAAGTGATAGCGGAGACCCTTATATTTCATACGTTCGCGTCATCAATCCGGAATCTAAAGATTCGCTTTTGGTGGCATCGCCGTTGGGACAAGTAATCGCAATTATAGGGGGAAATTTACAAAATACAAAAGAAGTCTGGTTTAACGACCAACAGGCAGAAGTGAAGCCCGGTTATGTTACCAACTCCTCCATAGTTGTTACTGTTCCGAATAAGGCGCCTACGGTTGTTACCAATCAAATTAAACTGGTTTCCGGAAACGGAAACGTTTTGCTCTACGATTTCAAGGTTACAATCAGTAAACCGGTATTACTTAATATGGATTGCGAATACCTTAAACCGGGTGGAAAGGCAGTAATTAACGGAGGTAATTTCTTTTTACCGATGTCGGTTACATTTCCGGGTGGAGTGACTGTATCCGGTGAAGGGGGGAACATAACAGTTAATGCAGATGATCCGAATAATCCGAATACTATCGCTACGATAAATATTCCGGCAGACGCAACTTTCGCTCCGGGGCAGATTTCTGTTACAACTAATTTCGGAACGACAAAATCCGGTTTTTGGGTTCAAGACAATCGGAATATCTTCCAGTCTTTTGATGATGCCGGCTGGTGGGCAGGTAAACAGATAACAAGTCCGGGTCCTAATGATCCTCCGCTTATTAACGGTCCATATTACAGGATAACCGGAGTTTTTGGTTCCTGGCCATGGAAGGAAATATTCAATTGGTGGCAAAATCATAATATTCCGGATGATGCTATTCTTCACCCTGATAAGTATAACTACAAATTTGAAGTGAATACGATAAAGCCATTCAATGCTAACGGTATTCAAGTTATTGTGAGCGATGCGACAACAAATACAAATGGCGGTTATTTCTTTTGGGATGGCAATACATCTGCCGGTATCGATACAAAAGGAGAATGGCATACCATGATATTTCCTTTGAAAGATGTTTTGGCTGCAAGAAAGTCTCCTCTTACCGTACAATCGACGTATTTCTTTGCTTTTATTTTGCATGGCAGTAATACGCTTGATTGCGATATGTGTTTCGATAATTTTCGGATAGTACCTGTAACCTTACCGGGCAGTAATTAATATTAATTAAAAACAAATGAATGTATGAAAGCAAAACTAAAAGCATACCGTCTTCTCTCTGTGTGCATAATTATGGTTATTGGATTAGGGGTTTCTTCCTGTTCAAATGATGATGCGGGTAAGAGCGGCAATATCGAATTGCTCAGTTTCGGTCCTTCCCCGATTCCACGCGGCGACACACTTCGTATCGTGGGAACGAATCTTGATAAGGTGGAAAGTGTTATTCTCCCCGGAGCCGGCGCTATCACTGATATTGAGAGAATCAGTAAGTCGGAAATCAGACTTATTATTCCTCAAAGTGCATCAAATGGGGTTATTACCTTGAAATCGGGAAATACGGAAGTTACTTCGCTTACTCCTTTGACTATCGACGAAACAGTAGTAATCAGAGCTATTTCACCTTTAACGGCAAAAGCGGGCGATGTCATCAAAATTGAAGGCAATTATTTAGACTTTATTGAAGCCGTTGTTTTCCCGACCGATATTATGGTAATGAAAGCCGGTTTCATTAGCCAAAGTCGGGCGGCGATCGAAGTGAAGATTCCGGCAGCAGCTCAATCCGGAAAGATCGGCGTTTTCTATGATCCGGATACCACGCAAACCCCATACGCCTATAAATCAGTTTACTCTGAAATGGAGGTGGGCGTAACTTTACCGACTATTACGTCTTTTTCGCCCGCAACAATTCGTGCAGGCGGTCAGTTGACCATTACCGGTACAGATTTGAATTTGGTGAAAAGCATTACTTTTGGCGGAAACAAAGTAGCCTCATCCTTTACGGTAAACCCTGCAAATACGACTATTATCGTAACTGTCCCCGCTGATGCGCAAGATGGACCTGTTGTTTTGAATACTGTTTCCGGCGTTGCTGTTTCAAGCGCCACACAATTAGTCATGAAAATGCCGACAATTACTTCCATTTCTCCAAATCCCGTTAAAAACGGAGCTGTATTAACAGTTACCGGAACAGATTTGGATTTAATCAACAAGGTAACTTTCGGAGGCAGTAAAGTTGGAACTATTGCAGCAGGAGGCTCTGCTACTCAGATACAGGTAAATGTACCGATTGATGCTGTCACCGGAGCGGTTGTATTTACAACGCAGGCAAATAAAACGGTTAGTTCACCCGCATTGAATTTAATTGTGCCTGTTATTACCAATATCGCTCCAACCTCAATTTTTGCCGGCGACAAAATAACGATTACCGGTACTGATTTGGATTTGGTAAATCAAGTGATATTAGGAAACAATACAACGGGGGTGATTGTTTCTCAAAGCGCTACATCTATAGTGGTTCAAACTTTGCCAAATACAACTACCGGTATTGTTTCATTGAAAACTGCAAACGGGACAACAGTGAATTCAACACAATCAATTACCATAAATTCCATTCTTCCGATCATAACTTCTATTACTCCTCAGGTAAAACCGGGAGCATTATTGTCGATTGCAGGTACAAAATTGAATTTAGTTGAATCCATCACTTTCCAGACCGGCATTAAAGCTACTAAATATGGGACAAGAAGTGAAACACTCATTGAAGTATATGTTCCGGATAATGCTAAAACCGGAAATGTTACTTTAACGATGACTACTTTCGACGGGAAAGATGTTATTTCTCCTCCATTTGTTGTTGCCGGAACGGATCCTGTTGTTGATCCCAAATTAATTATCTACGACTTTGATAATATAGGCGCCGATCAATGGGACGGTGTTGGTGAAATCGTATCGGGCGATGGTCCTTCAGGCAAGTTCTATGAAGTTACCGCTGCTCATCCGGCAGCGGGTGGTTGGCACTGGTTATTTGCAGAAAATTGGAGAACACATCCTACAGTTTCCGGCATAAGCAATTATGTACTCAAAATAGATATCCGTCTTCGGAACGATATTACGATTCCTGCAGGAAGTTGGGGGGTACAAGTGCAAGCAAATATTTCGGGGAAAATCTTTGATATATTATCTTATGTGAAAGTCGGTAATGTATTCACCACAGGTAGTGAATGGAAAACGATTTCTATTCCGTTGTCATCCATTAGCGGTTTTCCGGATCCGACAAGTGCCAGCGGGGGCAATTGGGGAATGAACACAAATCAAGGTTCTCCTAATGTTACCGGAAATTATGTAGGTTTGTGTATCGATAATATTCGTTACGAAAAAGTGAATTAAAATAGAATTCTAAATTAATCAAAACCCTAAACCAACCGGTTTGGGGTTTTGTTTTATTAAACAATACAAAAATTATGAATCAATTATTAAATAACGTCCTATTATTTGTTTTCTGTTTGAGTTTCACTTTCTTGTATGCCTGCTCAACCAATAATGAAGCAAATGATATTCAACTGCTATCAACCGATCCGGCAGAAAACACCATCATTCCCATCTCGACAGATTACATCACTTTTGTTTTCAATCAGAGTATCTCTGTTGCCGATAAAGCAAAAATAACTTTGAACGGAAATTCTGTTCCGGATGCTTTTATATACAATGAAACTTACTTGAGAGTAAAAATCAATTCGTTGGCAAGCGCAACCGATTACACACTATTAATTGATAGAGGAGCAATCAAAGACGGATCGAACAATCTCAACAATGAAACTTTTTCATTGAAATTCAAAACCAAGGAAGGCGCCATTATTGGAGGTTCTGTCAGTCAAAATGGTTTTCTTGCGGTAAATGGGACTTCGCTTGTCAATCAACAAGGCAAAGCAGTTGTGCTTCATGGCGTCAGTTTCGGGTGGCACAACTGGTGGCCCCGTTTTTATAACGAAAATACGGTAACATGGCTGAAATCAGACTGGAAATGCTCCATAGTCAGAGCTGCCATCGGTGTCGAGCCTGACGGAGCCTATCTCAGCAATCCAACCTTAGCATTTAGTTGCTTGTATGCCGTTGTGGATGCAGCTATTAAAAATGACATGTATGTGATAGTTGACTGGCATGCCGGCGATATTCATTTAGCGGAAGCTAAGACATTTTTTCAAACAGTGGCTACAAAATATAAGGATTACCCGAATATTATTTACGAGTTATTTAACGAGCCGGATACCGAGGCGTGGAGCGCTGTAAAAGCTTATGCCGAAGCGTTGATTCAAGCCATTCGTGCAATCGCTCCCAAGAATATCATTCTGGTAGGTTCTCCCCAATGGGATCAGGCGCTTAATCTTCCGGCTGCCGACCCCATCAAGGATTATGACAACTTGATGTACACCCTTCATTTTTATGCAGGCACTCACAAACAGAGCTTGCGCGATGTAGCAACCACCGCTTTGCAAAAGGGGTTGCCGATATTTGTTTCGGAATGTGGCGGAATGGATGCTTCAGGCGATGGAGCAATCAATAAGACGGAATGGCAGAGCTGGCTTCAATGGATGAGCAGTAACAATATCAGCTGGGCTGCGTGGTGTATTGCGGATAAAGCCGAATCTTGTTCGATGATAAAAGATACCTCTGTATCCTTATCTAATTGGGACCCTGCAAACAACTTGAAGGAATGGGGACAAATCGTTAGGAATCAATTGAGCGCATACCAATGATTAATTAGAAATTATGAATAAATTATTAAAAAACATATTGCTGACGGCTTTCTGCTTAAGTCTCAATTTTTCGTCTGGTTGCACAACCAACGATAAAAACAACACAGGAGAGGATGATTTCACCTTAGTTTCGACCAATCCTAAAGAAAAGGCAACGGTCAGCGCTTCAACAAATGCGGTTTCTTTTGTTTTCGACAAGCCAGTCTATGTTGCCGATAAAACGAAAATAAGTTTGAATGGGACTCCCATTTCAAATACATCGGCAACCGGCTCGTCTTTGACAGTGACATTAAATTTATTGGTAAGTGAAACTGAATATACGGTGTTAATTGATATAGGAGCAATCAAAGACAGTTATAACAATCTTAACAAAAAAGCTTTTACCCTTCATTTTTCAACGGAAAAGAAACCGGAAATCACAAGCAATTTAGTGATGCCCAATGCATCGGCTCAAGCTAAAAAAGTGTATCAGTTTTTGCTTGATAATTACGGAAAGAAAATCATTTCGGGAGCAATGGCAAGGGTTAATTGGAACACCGACGAAGCCGACCGCGTTTACCGATGGACAGGAAAATATCCGGCGCTGAACTGTTTCGACTATATTCATCTTCAGTATTCGCCTGCCAACTGGATCGATTATGGCAATACGGCTGTGGTTGAAGGCTGGTGGAACAATGGTGGTTTGGTTATGGCTTGCTGGCATTGGAATGTTCCTGCAACTCCCGGAAGTGATATTGATCACTATTCGTTTAATACATCCGGAACTACGTTTGATGTGTCAAAAGCTGTTCAAGATGGTACGGACGAAAATGCCGTGGTAAAAGCAGATTTGGAGAAGGTAGCAAATTATTTGCTGTTGCTGCAGGCGAAAAATATTCCTGTTATTTGGCGACCTTTGCATGAGGCGTCAGGCAAGTGGTTCTGGTGGGGGGCAAAAGGCGCCGAACTCTTCAAAGCGCTGTGGAAACTGATGTTCGATACATTTAAAGCCAAAGGTATTAATAACCTTATTTGGGTATGGACAAGCCAAATAAATGACCCCGACTGGTATCCGGGCGATGGGTATGTGGACGCTATCGGCTGCGATATATATACGAAGCCGAATGTTGTTGATCTGGTTACACCTTATCAAACCCTCGCGACGAGATACCCTCAAAAAATGATTACATTGAGTGAATGCGGCGCTGTTGCAGCCATTCCGGATCAATGGAATAACGGCGCTCAGTGGTCGTGGTTTATGCCCTGGTACGACTATAATGCTACCGATGATGGAACGAATATTTATGCAACTAAAGAATATTGGCAAAATGCTTTTGCTTTTGACAAAGTGATTACACGAGACAAAATGCCGAGTTTGAAATAAAATTATCCCAAATTTTCCTTATTTTTGTCGAAAATTTTATTACAAACCGTGTCCAACATCAAAACAATCAACGATCCACAATTAGGCGAAATCGTCTTTTGGAAAAATACAAAGGCGAGAAATTACATCATTCGCCTGCAAAACGGAAAAGTGAAAGTGACCGTTCCTTTGTATGGGAGTTATGAAAGGGCAAAAGAGTTTCTTTTGAAAAATAAGCAAAAATTGCTGCCAAAAATTCAACAACAAGCCGCCCGACCTTCTCCGGAAATAGATGAGCCGGTTCTAAGGCGGAAAGCACAATCGGTTCTTCCTGCACAATTGGCGCAATTAGCCGCATTGCACGGGTTCAAATATTCTGCAGTAAAAATAAGAAAGAGCAAGAGCCGCTGGGGCTCCTGCTCCACCAAAGGGACAATCAGTTTATCCTTTTATTTATTGTTATTACCCGAACATCTGATTGAATACGTTCTGCTGCACGAACTTTGCCACACCGTTCAGATGAATCACAGCCCCGCTTTTTGGGCTTTAGTGAATAAATGCACGCAAAACAAAGTCAAGGAATTCAAGAAGGAAATAAAGAAATATCGCTTTTCTTGAGATATCAGAGCGTTCGCTCCGCCAACCGCTTGTAACCGTTATAGCGCCATTGAGCATTTGCTTCAGTGGTCTTAAACAATTCTTTCGCTTCTTCGGGATATTGCTGCATCAAAGTTGCAAAGCGGACTTCGTTTTTCAAGAAGTCTTGGAATTTCGTCCAATCCGGCTCTTTCGAATCCAATTGGAAAGGATTTTTTCCTTCGGCTTCCAAACGGGGATCGTAACGCCAGAGGCTCCAATATCCGCATTCGACGGCAGCTTTCTGTTCGCCTTGCGCATGACCCATGCCGGCTTTCAAACCGTGAGCGATACAAGGCGCATAGGCAATAATCACCGAAGGACCATCGTAAGCCTCAGCTTCCCGAATGGCTTTCAAAGTCTGCGCCTGACTTG
>Ga0209629_10002719_pt1 | contig 12214 bp, 12 predicted proteins | sample TergutCu122P5_FD_187286 | JGI IMG/M metagenome (GOLD analysis project Ga0209629, IMG submission 187286) | Cubitermes ugandensis P5 segment gut microbial communities from Kakamega Forest, Kenya - Cu122 P5 (SPAdes) (version 2) | ecosystem: Host-associated > Arthropoda: Insects > Digestive system...
TTTATGGCAAAAATTTTAACCATTAATCCCGGCTCAACTTCCACAAAGATAGCCGTTTACGAAAATCTGAATTTGATTTTTATAACAAATATCAGTCATTCGTCAGACGAGTTGGCACCTTTTAATAATATTATAGAGCAGTTCCAATTTCGTAAAGAAGTTATTTTGAAAACATTAAATGAAAACAAAATAATCAACGATTTTGATTTTATTATTGGTCGTGGCGGTATGTTGCACCCTATCGAGTCGGGTGTTTATAAGATTAATGAAAAAATGCTTGACGATTTGCGCTCGTGCCGTTATGGCGAACATGCGAGCAGTTTGGGCGCAATGATTGCCAGCGAACTGTCGAAGCAGATTCCGAATTGCCGCGCTTTTATCACCGACCCTGTTGTTGTTGATGAATTACAGGATGTTGCGCGAATAAGCGGGTTGCCGCAAATTCCGAACCGCTCAATTTTTCACGCATTAAATCACAAAGCGATAGCGCGTAAATATGCCGCACAAAAAGGCGTTCCTTACGAAAAATTGAATATTGTCATTGCGCATTTGGGTGGTGGATTTTCAGTTGCGGCGCACAGCAACGGGCGTGTTATAGATGTAAATCAGGCACTTGGCGGTTTCGGTCCTTTTTCGCCCGAACGCGCAGGAACACTCGACGGCGAACAACTTGTTCAAATGTGTTTCAGCGGCAAATACACAAAGCAGGAAATTTCAAAAATGCTTGTTGGAAAGGGCGGAATGGTGGCTCATTTGGGAACAAACGACGGACGGATTGTCGAGCAGCGTGTTCGTGAAGGCGACCGCCACGCCGAACTGATATTAAACGCAATGGCTTATAACACCGCAAAAGCAATAGGAAGTATGATTGCAGTGCTTAAAGGCAAAGCCGAATGTGTTATCCTCACGGGTGGAATTGCGCATAATCCTTTTATTGTCAATTATATAAAGGAAATGATAGAGCCGATTTTACCCGTTGTAATGTTTCCGGGCGAAGATGAAATGGAAGCACTTGCAATGGCTGCAATACGGATTATCGAAGGCGAACAGGCAAGAGATTATTGATTGTTTGTGGCTTTGACTTTTTTATAAAGTTCGGAAGCAAAGACAAAATCTTCCAATTCCTTGTTTTGAGAGTGAAAAATTTGCTCTTTTGTGCCTTGCCACGCTTTTTGACCTTCATTGATGAAAATAATATTTTCACCGATTTCCATTACCGAATTCATATCGTGAGAATTTATAATTGTCGTAATATCAAACTCTTGTGTAAGTTCGTGAATAAGTTGGTCGATTACAAGCGAGGTTTTAGGGTCAAGTCCGGAATTTGGTTCATCACAAAAAAGATATTTGGGTTGCAAAACCAAAGCACGTGCTATTGCAACCCTTTTTTGCATTCCGCCGCTAATTTCCGACGGCATCAATGAAAAAGATTTATCTTCCATATTTACACGATTTAGGCAAAACTTTGCACGTTCCAGTTGCTCTTTTTTAGTTTTTTCGGAAAACATTTCAAGCGGAAAAAGCACGTTCTGTAAAACTGTCATCGAATCGAAAAGTGCAGACCCTTGGAATAGCATACCGACCTCTTTTCTCAGATTTCGTACTTCCGACATTCGCATTTGGGTTAGATTTCGACCATCATATTCCACCCGCCCGGAATCGGCGCGATATAGTCCGATAATACATTTGAGCAGAACTGTTTTCCCCGAACCGCTTTGCCCGATTATCATATTCGTTTTGCCGTCTTCAAAACGTGCAGAAATATCTTTTAACACCAGATTGCCGTCAAAACTCTTATTAATATTTTTTACTTCAATCATTTGATTTTTTTTTAAAATTAACAGGTAAAACTCTTCTTTTCTCGCTTTCACTAATTGCCGTGAAAAACATAATAAAAGTTAAAAATAAAATAAATTCGCCTTCTTCTACCATCATAAAGCACAAAATAAAACAAAATAATGTCTGTAACAAATAACTGCGATTTTTTATGGCATAATATGCAATCGCAGCAAGCAAAGCAACCTGTATAATCAGCCCCCAAATTCCATATTCTACCATATTTCCCAAAAACTGATTGTGAACGTGAGCAATATGCGGTTTCCCCAGAATAAATATTGATTCCGGCAAAATGTCTTTCATTTTTTCCGCCTGTTCATTCAACACAATTGTTTGGTCGCCATAGCCGCTTCCCCACCAAAAATGGTTTTTAATATAACTCATTGCAATTTTCCTGTAATTTTGTCGAAAACCATCATTGGTATAATTAAAAACTTTATTCGGAAATAAAATAAAACTCGTGCAAACCAGTAAAATGCAGAGTGCCAGACCGATTTTGAAATATTTGGTTTTTATTTTCAAAAAATAAAGTGCAGAAAAAAACACAACCAACAAATATCCGGCAATTCCAATTCGGCTCTGCAACAATAAAATTAACAAAAAACAAAGTAACGAATAAATAATTAAATCCAACAGTGAAACGGTAATATGTTTATTTCCCTTAAAAAAAAGATAAAATCCTGTCATTAATCCTCCCAGTAAAACGATTGAAATTGTCGTCGGGTGAAATAAATAAGACCAAGAATTTACAAAAAAATGGGCATTGAAAAAATGTACATCCTGTGTTGCAATAAGATTTCGTGCTTGAAATGGAACCATATTTAATGCCTGCTCTACCCAGCCGAGCATTTGCACATTATAAATTGTTTTGCCTCCAATCCATTCTAAAAAATTAACATTTAAATATAAAAAATTAAACCACCAATACAACAAACTGATTGACAGATAAATAATTCCCGTTTTAAAAAATATTTCTCCAATTTTAAACATGGTTTTTTTAGGGAGTTGAAAACAGCAAAAAGCCAACGGCAAAATAAAAAAACTGAGTATCGAATCGGGGAAATGAAATCCTTTTTGCGTACCAACAGTGCCCAACAACAATAATAAACCGTAAGCAAAAATAAAATAGAAAAACTTTGGCGGGGCATAAAATTTTTTATTATAAATAAAATGAATAAGTACGGCAAATGCAAAAATTCCAATTGCATAGTAACTTATTCTTTTATAAATAAACGAAAAACTCAAAAGAAAAGTTAAAGAAAATATTATTAAACTATTATTTTGATAAAAATCTTTTAAAGAAATTTTACTAAAATCAATTTTTGTAATAGACAATATCAAAAATCCCGCAATGAACAATCCTAAGGCGATAAAACGTGCATATACTTCGTTTGCAGCCCTTACAAGTCCAAATAAATTAAACAGGTAAATAATTCCACCAACTACAATAGTGAAAATCAAAATTATATAAGAAAATCTATTATTCATCGGGTACATTAGTTTCCAAAATATCTCCGTCCGAAGTTATCGGTTCAAAACCAACCGAATCTTCAAAGATAGAATCATTTTGATGATAAAATGTTGAAACACACTGATATGTTTTGTTAATTTTCTGTTTCGGTTCGGGAAATTTATCTCTGTATTTTTTCAAAGATTCGTCTGCCATGACCTTTTCCATAAAATATCCAAATATTGGCAAGGCGGTACGGCTTCCCTGTCCGAGCGCACTTGTGCGAAAATGAATGCTGCGATATTCGCCGCCAACCCATGCACCACCAACCAAATGCGGCGAAACGCCAATAAACCAGGCATCGGAATAATTTGATGAAGTTCCTGTTTTCCCTCCAAACTGAGTTCCATAATTGTGGATTTTGTAACTCCAAAGTGCTGCCGAAGTGCCGCCTGCCTCAGTCAAGCCACCCTGCAACATATTTGTCAGTAAAAAAGCGGTTTCGTAACTGATTGCTTTTTTTTGAGAAGGTTTGTAACGATAAATTTCATTTCCGTCTTTATCTTTAATACTCTCAACAAAAACCGGTGCGTGTTGTTTGCCGTCATTAATTGCTGTGCTGTAAGCATTTACAATTTCAAGCAGCGAAACATCGGATGCGCCAAGGGCGGTAGAAGGCATACGTACAAGTTTTGATTTGATGCCCATATTGTTTGCTGTTTGAATAACTCTCGAAATTCCGACTTCTTTTGCCAATTTTACCGCAATAGTATTAACCGAACGCGCAAAAGCGGCTTTCAAACTCATTTCCGCACCCGAATAGGTTTTGCTTGCATTTCGCGGTGTCCAAATTGCTATACTGCCGTCATTGTCGATTGTTTCCCAGGTAAAAAAACTGTCGGTGCGGTAATCGCAAGGCGAGGCACCGTCTTCCAATGCGGCGGCATACACAAATAGTTTGAAAGTTGAGCCGGGTTGCCGCTTGGCAAGCACTTTATCATATTTCCACGCATTAAAATTAATATCGCCCACCCATGCTTTTATAAAACCGTTTTCCGGTTCAACAGCCACAAAACCCGCGTGCAAAAATCGCACCATATAAGCGATAGAATCAAGCGTACTCAAACTGTCGGTTATCTGTAATTTATTGTAATCAAATAGTTTAACTTTATGTTTTTGTTTTAAATAAAAATAAATAGAATCTTCATTATTTGGAAATTGCTTTTGCAGTTGCCTGTAATGCGAAGTACGTTTTGCAATACTTTCTATAAAATTTCTTATTTCACCACCGCGCTCGTTGCGCCATGGCTTTTGATTGCCCCAGTGTGCATTGAAATTATCTTGAACATTCTTCATTTGTCGGTTAACCGCCTCTTCGGCATATTGTTGCATTCGAGAGTCAAGTGTGGTATATATTTTAAGACCATCGCCATAAAGGTCAATGCTGTTTTGCATACACCACTGTTCCAGTTCACGAGCAACTGCCTCACGAAAATACGAGGCAAAATTAAAAGTAGAACTGTCATCAAAGTTTGCAATTTCCAAAGGTAAAAGTCGCAGAGAATCAAGTTGCTCACGGGTAATAATTTTTTTCCTGTACATATTTCCCAAAACAATATTTCGCCGTTCCACACTATTATCCGGGTTGATAATCGGATTGTAAGTTGATGTGGCTTTGAGCAGTCCCACAAGTGTTGCCGCCTGTTCTATTGTTATATCTGATGGCGTGGTATTAAAATATTCAAGTGCGGCAGTTTTTATCCCAAAAGTATTATTCCCAAAATCAACAGTATTAAAATACATTTTAAGAATATCTTCTTTAGAATATTCCGCCTCTAATTTTAATGCCAAAATCCATTCTTTTGACTTCATTATAACAATTTTGATTCCCGGAATTTTCCCCAAAAGTCCTGTGGAATAATGCGAACGAACCTTAAACATATTTTTGGCGAGTTGCTGGGTGATTGTACTTCCACCGCGCGCATCGCCTCGTGTTGCGTCTGCCATTGCACCAAAAATTCCTCTGACGTCGATACCAAAATGGCTGTAATAACGTTCATCTTCGGTGGCAATCAACGCCTGAACAAGATATGGCGATATTTCATTGAAATTTACAGGCGTACGATTTTCACGATAATATTTGCCAATTAGTTTCCCGTCGGCTGTGTAGAGTTCGGATGCGATATTTTGCTGTGGAGATACTACGTCGGAAAGGGTGGGTGATTTTCCGAAAAGCCATAAAAAATTAATATCGACCATTAACAGATACAGCAAAAGCGAGGCAATGAATGTCGCAATAATAATGAGAACTTTGCGGTACCAGCGGCTGTTTTTATAGTAACTTTTATATGCCCTGAATCCCAGTGATATTTTGTTTTTCAGCCAAATAATACGATCTCGAACAAAAAGTAAAACGTGCAGTATTATATTGTCTTTCATCAATTTTTTTTATAAAAATTTTTTGGCAAAAATACAAAATATTTACCATTCGACAATTTACTGGTTGTTTTTTCTTTGACATTTGTTCTGGGCAGACACAAAGGTACCTCTTCTGGCATGGACGCAGACGTCCGCGCCAGCGAGTGGAAATTAATTGTTTTTTATAAGTTTATAGTCATTAATTGGCAGATATCTTTTTACTCCATTTTTTAAACTTTTCAAATTACTTTCTAAAATATCTATCTTATAATTTGACAGATTTTTTTCTACTTCATCAAGAAATGTTAACCCATTTTCACGGCTCAAAATATATTCCACATACTCATTATTATGTATTATTTCAATAAGTAATGAACAATAATTATTAGTTGTATCTTTTAATACATCTATTTGCATTATTTTTTGTAAATCTTTGGTATTAATTTGGTAATTCCATTTTTCAACATCGAGATATTTTATACTATCACCAACATATTCCCTTAAAGTTTTTACATCTTGATTTGTTAATACAATAATCGGAATAGGTTTATCTCGAAATAATGACAACAAAGACATTGTAATCACAATATTTGGTGCATCTTCTATCTTATTTTTACAAGATAAAACAAAAAAAGACAAAGCAAAAAAAATAATAATCTTTTTCATCGATTTAGATATTCTCAATTTTTTTCACAATCAGCGCGCTGTTAGTTCCGCCAAAGCCAAAAGAATTTGAAAGAATTATATTCAATTTTGTGTCAATGGTTTTGGCAACAATATTTAATTTTTCGGAAAATTCGTCGGGGTTTTCAAAATTAATATTTGGGGCAATAAAATTATTTTTCATCATCAAAACAGAATAAATAATTTCGCTGGCACCCGCCATCCAACATTCGTGTCCGGTCATCGATTTTGTAGAACTGACGGGCGTTTTATGACGCGCAAAAATATTGTCAAGTGCAATCGCTTCGGCAGCATCGCCCTGAGGGGTTGATGTTGCGTGAGCGTTGATGTAGTCAATATCGGCGGCGGTAAGTTGCGCATCTTTTAGCGACATTTCGATAGCACGAACACAGCCATCTGCCGATGGCTGCGAAATATGCAATCCATTTGACGAAAAGCCATATCCAACCACTTCGGCAATGATATTTGCACCGCGTTTTATGGCGTGTTCGTAATCTTCCAAAATCAGCGTTGCCGCACCGCCCGAAGGCACAAGTCCGTCGCGGTCGCGGTCGAAGGGGCGGCTGGCGCGTGTCGGCTCGTCTATTCGCATCGAAAACGCACTCAAAGCATCAAAACTTCCCATTGAATAAAAATTTGTTTCCTGTCCGCCGCCGCAAATTACAATTTTTTGCAACCCATTTTTTATAAAAAAATATCCAAGTCCAATGGCGTGCGAACCGCTTGCACAAGCCGCCGAAATGGTCATATTCACACCTTTGAGCCGAAAAATTGTGGAAAGATTCATTGTTATTGTCGAATTCATCGACTGGAAAATTGCGCCAGAACCAATCAAAGTCGTATCGTGTTTTTGTTGCGCTATATCATTTGCCTCAATAACGGCTTTTGCAGACGAATCGTTGCCGTAAAAAATTCCTATTTCGTTATTATCTAAAAAGTTATCATCAATTTTTGCGTTTGCAAATGCTTCCAAAGTAGCAATATAAGCATATTCGCCTTCTTCCGCCAAACCAACGCGCAAACGGCGGTCGAGCAGCGTTTTAAGTTGCGGACGTTCCACAATGCCCGTCAGTGGCGAACGATAACCGTAATCCTTTCGCGGCGCATCAATTCCAATGCCCGATTTGCCTTCGTACAGTGATTTTGTAACTTCTTCCAAATTTTTTCCAATGCAGGAATAAATCCCCATTCCCGTAATAACAACTCTGCGCATATTTTTTATTAAAAAATTATTATACGAATTTCAAAAAGTGTACTAAAAAAAATACTACTGTCATTGCGCATCTTGTCCCGCAATCTGATATACTCTAAAACGTTATTATTTAACAAATTTAAATAATGTTTCTTTATAAAATATTGATAATTTATGTCACATTTCAAAGTTTTAGATTGCGGGTCAAGCCCGCAATGACATTTTAGTAATTTTGAATATAACATGGATAATCACAAATATTATATACAAAAGTATAAAAAAATTCTAAACTTTTTGTATTTTTGTCGTTTGAAATATTTAAACAAAATAAATTATGAGTTTTTGGAAAGATAACTTATTTGGGGTAATAATCAAAAATGTGTTGATTGCTCTGGCTATTTTGCTGGTTTTGGGCTGGATATCACTGTTTTTTATTAGTAAATATTCTCGGCACAACGTTGTGGAAACTGTACCAGATGTGCGTGGAATGTATATTGAGGAGGCAGTAAACACATTAAAATCCAATCGTTTATATATAGAAATCATTGATTCTCTGTTTATTAAAAACAAACCGCTTGGTTCGGTTCTCGAACAGACACCTGTTCCTGGATCAAAGGTAAAGCCCGACCGACCGGTTTATCTTGTTATAAATTCGATTGTTGTACGGAAAATTCCCCTGCCTGATATTTTGGAAACATCTTATCGTCAGGCGACTGCAAGTTTGCAGTCGGTTGGGATGTCTGTGCAGCAAATCAGATACATTGATTCGGAATATAAAAATTTGGTGCTTGCAATAGAATATCATGGCAGCCAGATTCGTCCCGGAACGCGCATTCCCGATGGCAGTGCGGTAATTTTGGTGGTAGGGCGCGGACTGAGCGATACTCGGTCGGGTGTGCCGTCTCTAAGAGGAATGACGCTTTCGCAGGCAACAGATGTGCTTACCGCTGCCGGTTTCACGCTTGGAATAAGTGAAGTTGATCCTCATTCACAGGGCGATGAGAGCAATTTTATTATTTACCGCCAACGACCTTCGGCAGGCAGAAGTTTTCCACTGGGTTCGCACGTTGATATCTGGCTGACAAGTGATAAAACACTGTTAAACAAACCTCAAAGTACCGACGAAGACGATGAAGAGTTTTTTTAAAAAAAATAAAAGCAAAATATGCTAAAAGTTGGCGATAATGTGCGGTTTTTAAATGCGGTTGGCGAAGGTGTTGTTCGCCGTGTTGATGCCAAGCAATGTCTTGTGTATGTGGAAGATGCAGATGGTTTTGAGGTTCCGGTGCTCGAAACCGAATGTGTTGCTGTGCCAAAAGTAAACGCAAATACCAATTTCCCCAATCCCCAAAATATTGTTTTTGATGAAAATAAACAACCAACTCAGAAAACCGAAAATCTTGAGGAAATATTTGAAGAAATTGAAATTTTTGAAACCGACTACGGCGATAATGCAGCATTTTTTTTGGCTTTTTTTGCAAAAAATTTAAAAGAGTTACAAAATACCGATTATGAATGTTTTTTGCTAAACGATAGCAATTACTATTTGAATTTCAATATATTACAAAAACAAAATGATAAATATCTTTTAATAAAAAGCGGAATTTTAGAGCCGAATTTACAGGAAAAAATTGCGAACATAAAAAAACATGAAGTAAATAATTGGGAAAACATTCATATTCAAATAAATTCGTACAAAAAAGACAAACCGTTCAATTTGCAGAAGCCCATTGACATGGCTGTAAGGATTCCGCCTGTAAATTTTTTTAAGTTGCACAGTTTCAATGAAAATGATTTTTTTGAACAGCCGTCGATGTTAATAAATTTGACCGAACTTGCTCAAAAAGAAAAACTTGCAGCCGTTAGCGGTAATGAATTACGTCGGGCAATGATGAGCAAAAATACTGAAAATCAGCAAATTAAAAAGCCAATTTCCAAAAAATTCCGTGCCGAAATCTTGGAAATTGACTTGCATATTAGCGCCCTGCTTGATAATACAAGCGGAATGACAAATGGCGAAATGCTTGAATATCAAATAAATAAATTACATCAAACACTCGAAGAAAACAAAAACAACCGCGGACAGCGCATTGTTTTTATTCACGGAAAAGGCGAGGGTGTCCTTTGTGCCGAAATTGAGAAACAACTGAAAACTCGCTATAAATCTTATTATTTTCAAGATGCCTCTTTCCAAAAATACGGCTTTGGCGCAACTATGGTAATGATTCGTTAAAATTTTTGATGATTATAAAAATTAAATATTCAATCTTTTCAACAATAAATCTTCCCGTTCGCGTGCCGTTTTTTCCAAAAATGTAATTTCCTGCGTTGTTTTGCTTACATATTCCTCATCTTTTATTCCTGCAAGATTGATTCTAACATTTAATGCCGCACCCAAAACCGCTGTTCTGGCACACATCATTGCAACGCAGGCATCAGTAACCGCATTTTGATTGCCATTTTGAGCAACTTTTTCGATTAAATCCATCATTTTCAACGCTTTGCGGGCAACATTAAGCGGAATTTCGGCGGCAATTATGGTCGCTTCCTGAATTTTTGCACTGCGTATCGTTTTTTCTTCTTCCGTTTCTTTTGGCATTTTAAACGCCTCAAATACAGCATTATACGCATCGCTGTCGGCATCAATATCTGTGGCAAAACTGCGTTGAAATTCGGCAACCGAAGGCACAATTTCACGCATTAACGGCTCTTTGTCTTCATACTTTTTTTTGCCAATGGTAAGGTTTGCAACCATTTCAGCCAGCGCGGCGGCAAGCGCGGCATTCAAAGCGGAAATACTTCCGCCACCGGGTACGGGGTCGCTGCCGGCGGTTTTCGCCAGGAAATCATTTAAGGTCAATTCTACTAACATAATACTTATTTACGATTTACGATTTACGAATTACGAATTACAATTTTTTTTTGCAAAAATACAATAAAAATTTGACAAAACTTCTACGCCAGCCGCTTGATGTGAATGAAATAACTGCCTGCTGCGATTAACGCCAAGAATGCAGTTATATAAATTTTGGGATTTTTGAAAAATAAAACAAATGCAGCAGTGATGTTTTCGCCAAAATACGACAGAAAAAACGGAAATTTTTCATCAAAATTTATAAATTTGAATAAAACTGCAATCACAAGCAGCACTGCAATAGTCCAAATCGTATAAGTTGCCACATAAAAATTATTAGACAAAGGAAGTTTTTGGGAAACTTTTTGAGAAAATCCTTCGTCCAAAATTTCTTTTTTATTAATTTTAAAAAATAAATTCAAATCATTATCGTCAATTTTTGGTTTCATATTCATTTTTTTTAATATTATTTTTAAGTTTATTTTTTGCACGGAAAAGTAAAGATTTTACCGTTCCTGCGGGTATATTCATTGCTTTTGCAATTTTTTTAATAGGAAAATCTTCCATGTAAAAAAGTAAAACGGCAGTTCGTTCCTGCGGATTTAAAATTTTTAAAAGTTGCTCAAAATCATAATTTTCCATTGGCGAACGCGATTGAGAAATTTCAAAAGCGGCAACTTCCAATGGCTCAAAAATTTCTTTTTTGTTACGCGAATAATCGTAAAAAATATTGTACGCAATTCGCGTGAGCCAAGTCGAAAAATTGGATATCCCTTTGAATTGCTGCAAATTAAGATATGCCTTGATAAAAGTTTCCTGCGCCAAATCGTCGGCAAGCATCGCATCGCCGCAAAGATTTCTCAGAAACCGACGGACAAAGCCCTGATACTTAACGGTCAAACTGTCGAAAGCGCGTTTGTCGCCAAGTATCAGCACTTTTCCAATCAAAGCCAGGTCGTCGGCATTATTCATTTTTTGCTTTTTCTTCGTTTTTTTCCTGATTTTTTCTAAGCCAGCCAATCAACATCCACGCCAGCCCAAATGCCGTGAAAAACGCTGCAATAAACAAAAACGGGAATGCTTCTTCGGCTTTAGCGTTAAAATTTTTCCACAAAAACACAGCCCAAAACGCCGCCGACAAAAACAGAAAAATAATTCCGTTTTTAAAATACTCAAAAGAGCGTTTTTCGGCTTTTTTGGGGTCGGCTAAAAGATTTTCAGGAATCGGCTGTCCGCTTTCAATCGCCTTTTCTATCATCGCATAACGGCGATTTTTCTCATTTTTCAAATAATTGAAAATGACGGCAATAATCCCAAACGCACCTGCAAAAAACGCAACCGGTACAAGAATACTAACTAAATCTAAATTCATAATACAAAATAAATTAATTTGTTAAACATTTTTTGTATTAGACGCAACAAAGGTAACGAAAAGTTGCACGGGGGAATAAAAATTTCCAAAAATTTTTCTAATTTAAAATTTTGTTGTACTTTTGCGGAACAAAATGATTTCAAGATTTCAAAATTTCAAGATTCCAAAATTGACAAAGCGTAGTTTTGATTCAATTTAAACATAAAACCGATTTTGAAATCTTTAAATCTTGAAATTTTGGAATATTAAAAGTCGCGGGATGTAGCTCAGCCCGGTAGAGTACGCGTCTGGGGGGCGTGTGGTCGCAAGTTCAAATCTTGTCATCCCGACATTTCACAAAACATTGATTATCAATATACAATAAAGATTTTCAATGTTTTTTTGTTGAGAAAAAATTAAAAATAACTG
>Ga0209629_10002720_pt1 | contig 12214 bp, 7 predicted proteins | sample TergutCu122P5_FD_187286 | JGI IMG/M metagenome (GOLD analysis project Ga0209629, IMG submission 187286) | Cubitermes ugandensis P5 segment gut microbial communities from Kakamega Forest, Kenya - Cu122 P5 (SPAdes) (version 2) | ecosystem: Host-associated > Arthropoda: Insects > Digestive system >...
GGGGTAGCTTGGACATCTTGGACAGTTGATAAGAGGTGTTCCACCAGCTTTGGTATTTGGCAGGGTGCCAACAACTCATCATCATAAGTGCTTCACATGATACAAAACCAGACACAAGACCTTGGACTCATTCTGATCTTTTGGAATGACATAAGCAACAAAAAATTGACATGAAATTTGAACTTTGAATGTGAGGAGTCTGCGTAGGCCAGGGCCACAGTAGACAATGGCCAGAGATTACCACTTGGAAGACGCAGACATAGATGGGAAAATATTAAAATGGATCGTCATGAAATTGGGAGAGCTTGGACTGGATTGATCTGGCTCAGGATAGGGACAAGTGGTGGTCTCTTTTGAATGCAGCAGTGAACCTTCAGTTTCTGTAAAATGCAGACAATTTCTTGAGTAGCTGAGGAACTATTAGCTTCTCCAGAAGGATTCTCCTCCATGGAGTTCCTCTTCATGAAATGTCCTTTTTTTTTGCATTAAGACAAACTGCCTCACAACTAAATGAAACTCTTTGTAATTCCAATGCTAATTTTATCATCTTTGTGCTGTTCTGTAATTAAATTATTTTTATGTGGCTGCTGAATTATTGTGCATTGTAGATGGTTAACTACTCCACTGGATTTATTATACAAGCTATTACAATGTGTTACTACTTCTTTCTTTCAAGTTACAAGCTGCAATAATGTGAAGAAGCAATGCACTAAATATCATCCCCTGAGGACACTTGATAGGAAAGTAGGCAATATGGAGTTGTAGAAAATAAATTTCAGGGTTGAAACAGGAATTGCTTTTACCTTTGATACGTATAGTAATGAATCTAACCATATATATCGCTTTCCCACCTTTAAAATTATGTTTCTCTAATGTAACATGGTTCATGTTAGTTTGAACAAACATTTTCCAGGTAGAATGACTGAAAGTGTGGGATCAATTTCTAGGTCACCCAGCATTACACCACAGGACACTACCTTAGGAGTTATATCAAGGAGTTACTCTAATCCAAAAAATCAACCAGTCTAGAAGTGCTAGAAGACAGAATCAGGAATGCAACCCAACAGAAAATTTAGCAACTGCGCAAGATATTAAAAAAAGTTTCAAAAATCAAAATATGAAATTTAAAACAGCACTACAAATTTTAATCTATAACAAAGATAAGAACATTTAAGTTTTAATTGCATATTCAAGTTTATTAATAAAATTGCACCCAGTGTATATTTTGAAATTTACTTTTAACTAGTAAGAAATCGTATAAATAGCTCTACTGCAGTAACTTCAGATCTTAAGAACTTGTTAATTCAATAGCCACCATAAACATTGTGTTCTTCTTACAGATATATTCATGGGAATAAAATCTAGCATTGATGGAAATATACAGCAAGATACTACCATTTAACCTAGTGTCCTGGTCACAGCTTTTAATCAGTACTTGACATAGTTTCCCTAGTGTGGTAGTACCTATGTGAAAATCACTTTGTCAGCTAGAGTAACAGGTTTGTATTGAACATGTTGTGTCCTACTTCATAATGTGTGTATAAAGTTTTGACAAAGTGGGGACACAGCTTTCTGCTGTTGGTATTAGTACATCATAATTTCAACAATGGGCAGCAGGCTTCTTTTCCACGCGTAAAGCAGCTGGAGCGTGAAGTTGATCACTCACTCCCATCTAGTGCTGATATTAATGAGTGGAATTTTATCCCTATTTCCCCTGTTTGCCTTCATGGCTTGGACAGGGATAAGTTTATTGTTTACCTCATAATGGGTTAAAATTTGCCCTGTTGATAAGTCTCACTTGCATCATTAGAGAGAAATAAATATTTCCCTTTGCATATAGCATTTGGTTATAATACCATTCAGTTTCTGCATGCCTTTTACATTAACAGACAGTACTCAATAGGCAAACACTTTTAAAATACATTTAATGTGACTGTGCATAGCTCATTTAGCGATCAACTATCCTTGTGAATTTAAATAATACTGCACATGTAGGAGTTATATTGATTTGTATGTAGTTAAATATTCAACATATCAAATATCTTTTAAATTTAATATGCTCCATACCCATGCATTACATTATGATATATAGTAAACCAATGAATACACTTTGGTAAAATACATGCATTTTACATCAGTGCATTCATTGGTTTACTCTATATTATATCAAATATCATCAAATAAAATTATAGATCTTAACAAGACCCATATTGTATCAAATGTTTCATACCATCAGATATTTTTGAGAAAACTGATTTTTTAGTTCCATATAAAATAGGGAATATACTGAAGCAGTACAATCCAAAGTAAATTAAACTTCAAACAGATTTCTCAGTATCAAATTTGCCTGAAATATTTTCAGTGATTTTGGACAGACAGTCACAAGCTTGCCATTGTATGTACACCTAGTACAAAGAACATATGATGCGTGAAGACAGCAGTGTGGACATACTGCTCAACATGGTTCCCACAATCACAGTCTGCAATTCTCAACTTACACGTTTATCTGTGATGTAGCCTGCAGCCATGGGAGCAAGAAGACCAGCCAAGTTTGCAAGGCAGTTTGTGAAACTCATGAGGATTCCAGCAAAGCGTGGTGAGATATCCAGATGGTTCACCTTGAATCCTGAGTAGATACCACCATTGAGACCCACACCAATTGTCAGTAGTGCAACTGTGAGAGGAGGATTGCAGCCTGTGTATGAAGCTGCAATCAGCGCTATCGCTGGGCCAAATTGACCTGCATGACACAACAGCATGACACATGCATTTAGAAAATTTCAAAGAATGTAAGTGAGTATCATATATTTTAGGATAATTTTAAGAATTTATTTTTTTATACTTTATTTTATGCACTACTTCATCTCCCATAACATACTCAGTACCAGTAGTCAGTACTCAGTGAAATCTTATATATATGTATGTATGTACTTATGTGTGTATTCATGAGAGTTCTCAGGTATCACAACTGTACAGGCAACATTTTCAGACATTGTCTACACCGTCGATCTTAATGTGTAACTGGAAGTGAAAACACAGTTTTTATTTTCCTAGGTAAAATATCTACTACTTGACATACCAAACTGTGCATGTGGAAATACTCTAAGCCACTACTCCGCCTACTCAGTCAGTTTGTCTTGAAGTGTCTATATTGCTTCACAGCCAAGCCTTACTCTCATTGCCCTTTCCTGCTGCTAGCACCAAATCTTATTAACAGTTGCACTGTCAGCTTGCGCATGTAATAGTATAAAATATGTAAAAGTCTGAAATGTGTAATACAGAACACTTGGAGAAATGCCATGGCACATTTTGTATTGTTAATATTCTTAGAAAAGTTTATGAGAATAAATTAATATAAACTTAAAATTTGATTTGCACAGTAAAGAGTGAGAATTGAAGGTAAATTGGTTCCACCCAAAAATGATAAATCATAATTTTTTATCGTTGTACAGTGCATCTTGATAATGTCAAAATTCCTTTTTACCAACCAATGCACTCTTTATTAAACATATAAAATGTTAAAATTTACATTAAAATATCCTGCATTTGCTCCTACATGTTTCGGTCCACCTGGACCATCCTCAGGGAGCTTATATTGAGCCTGGCTAAAGTTACACTTTTGTAGAATTAGTCAGTAGAAGTACAGCTGCCCAGCACTCAGTACACACACCACAGCTTGAAACACATGCTGCCACAATACTGCACAACTTGTAACAATGTACTTATATTGACTAATTCTACAAAAGTGTAACTTTAGCCAGGCTCAATATCAGCTCCCTGAGGATGGTGCAGGTGGACCTAAACATGTAGGAGCAAATGTAGGATATTTTAATGTAAATTTTAACATTTTATATGTTTAATAAAGAGTGCACTGGTTGGTAAAAAGGAATGTTGATGATAAATCATAGTTAAAAAAATATTTGGTTCATTATTTCATTGTTATGATGTCCTTTACAGTCTAAAGTGGACTTACCTATGCTATTTATAATTTTTCTTGTGACTGTAATTGAGAACCTGTTACTTGAGATCATCCAGTCTGCCACATGACTTATAATCATGGAAAGCAGCCACATGGCGAGGTATGGAAGTGCTGACAGAAGACCATTCTGAAATACAGGTGTGATTTGACTTTTTCTTCAGTAACTCATTTATTCCTTGGCCGTGAAACATCAAACCACTATAGCACAGTAGTATACAGTTCACTGTATAATGGTACATGAAATTCTGAATCACGTAAGGCTGCATAAATGTGTATGCATGACCTATTCGTCATGTTTCATAACACTTTTCATGAACTATACATGCAGGTCCATATGGGCCAGTCAAATGATTTGCTGTCATACTACCCCACACAGGTACTGTGGTAAGTTTCACACTTGATGTGGTATTCAGAAAAGTGTTCAGCAGTGTGTGACATGCACCACAGCATCAGTTCACATCAGTGTCCAGCTGCATTTATGATGGCAGACTTTGAATTCAAAATCAGTCTTCAGGACTGTTGAACCATGCCCTGCAAAACGTCTGACTGACAGTGTTGCCATACACACCTTGGAGTTCCATGGTTTACCAATTGAATACAGCATGCACAAACAAACCTACATGGTAGGTAAGTCAAAACACAATGAAACTTTATTAAGGTGTAAGAAGGCAAAAGATAGACAACATGTTTCAGCCCTTTTTCTATAATGCAGATTCTTCACGGTTTTATTCAGAAGCAGGCCATGACTTCTTCTGTCCATATACAGTCATTCATTTATCACTCATTATCCTATCTGTCAGTGTCATATAAAGTGGGCTAATGAAAGCAGTGTTAAATCAAGTGGTGAATGACATAATACATGGACTACATGGCTGCTTTCCATTTGGACTTACATCTTGAAGGTTGAAGTGCAGCACTTGCTTCATGAAGGATGGTAGCTCTGTCATGAGAGTTTCATAACCATAGTTCTGCCCCATGTGCGCCAACAAAATTGCCCAGAATGGCAGTGATTTAGCAATAGATAGCCAAGGAACTTTTGGTGACTGTGAAATAAAGAAGATTTTAGAGGTGATCTGTTATGAGATTACACAATAATATAACATTCTCTGACACCTGTTACTTCGAAGTCTTCTGTGATATGAAGATTGAAGCAGTAAGCTACTCTAGAACATCACTATAAGTTTTGCTAATCAATGCAACATCATATCTGAGCAGAATTGCATCATCGCCAGCACTGCTGTGAGAACCTCCACCTTGTCTTCTACTGCTCTCCACTAACTAACCATATGGAGCAGAGTCCTTCCTCAGAAGCTTCAGTTCCTCAGTTAGCCAAGAAATTCCCTGCATTTTATGGAACACATAGGTTCATATAATGGATGAAATAAAGTATTTCTAGGAAATAAGGGAATAAACATAAACAGCCATATAATATTGCAGCATCTTTTCTACAGATAAGAACTAAAACTTCCAGTAAAAATGAAGGAAAAAATAAGACAGTACACGGACAAACTTTTTACTTTAACTTAAGTTTATTGGCTTATTGTTTACCAGGAAACATAAAAAGAAGTTGGGTCCCTTCACACATTAGTACTGATATTTTTGAGCTTTAATTCCATGGATTAGAGTGTGTGAGAAGCTAACAGTCACTCAGCAAGTCAAGAAATCCCCTACCTTTTATGGAACCTGAACTTTAATTTCACAAATTATGAAAATAATGTTTTATTAAAAATAAGTAGCGGAAGATCAAATAAATTTAAGCTTTTGTTGTAACTTAAATTCATTGGTTTATTCTGTAAAATATTCTAAAAATCTCAGCCTTCTTACTGTGCTGAAAACTAATATTTACTTTTGGAAAAATCGGCACAGTTGTCACAACACACAGTGCAGTAACATGGCAATGATAACAAAAGATGCCGGTTTTATTATGTTCGTTACAACTTTGCTGTCTATAGATTGTTTTTACATGAAAGGTCACTCATATGAAATGAGATTATGCAGTACTCACAGAAACACCTGCAGAGCCCCAGAGTGAATTAATAATGTATTTCCTTTCATCTTCAGGAATTGTGCTTGAAGCGTCAGGATCTTCAGCAACCATGTACAGGAATGCCACTGACCAGATGGCTCCTATGACACCAAATACATAGAAGATAGATGGCCAGCCATTTGCAAAACCATACTCTGCCAGCAGACCACTGAGAGGATATGATATGACTGTTCCAAACTGTGCACCTGCAAGCAGCAACAAGTGCCTTTTCAGTCCAAGAACATCAACAAAATAAAATGCAGCATCACTGTATTGTCCCACTGATGTGCATTTCTCTCTCTCTCTCTCTCTCCAATGGCACTACAGCCCAGGGCGGGCCTCGGTCTCCTTCAAGAGTTTCCTCCATCCTTCCCGGTTTAGGGCGACTGTTGTCCAGTTTCTACACCCTAGCTTTGCTGCTTCTCCAATGTCTTCTATTCCGTGTCCTGCCTAGTCGTCGTCCTTCCATTAGTCTGGTTTTCACTCTGTTAGTTTCCACAACAAGAGATTTTTACAAGGTTGGAGAGTCAGTCCAATGCTCAACCCCTAACCTGGAGGACCAGGGTACCTCTCTTAGTCTGACCCCTACCCTTCGACCTGTCCGCCAAGCGTGACCCTACCAGTAGCTACGCTACCGGCAGCATAGCTCTCCAGGTTATTGGGGTACTCAAGCTCCCCTACCATGACAAGGTGGAGGTACCAACAGAGGAGCTTCTCAACTTTAAAGGTGATTATAACATACAGTTATATCGACCATAAATCCTCATTCAAGTAGTTATCATCAATGTGTATCAACTGTTCCACAGAAATTTAAAATGAACTAAAACCACGGTATCATAACTAAAAGCTTCAGCACCCTCTCATGAAAAAACCGTTATCCTGTGCCAGTTCCATCCACTTCCAATCTTCAGAACTTCTCATCCTAAAACCCATAGTAATGCCAACCTTCCACCTTTTCAAATGTCCATATTCCTTGTCTGCCCATCAAAGCCCAGCCTAATGTAAACTCTGTGATTTCACAATCTTATCATCGCTAACTCACTATGCTCCTCTTTATGGAATATCCTCAATTCCTGCCTTCTTCATCTCTTATGTTTTAAAGTCATTCCTATAGGCAATATATCCACTCCATAAATTCTCTGAAATCTTAAAGATGCAGTTTGGAGGAAAAGACCAAACCTTTGGCCAGATCACCAAAACCAGTACACCATGGCACAGTGCCTTACATGCAGAGAAACCACTGATCAACTTTGACATTTTGAAGTTGAGTGGACACCTCGTTCTCCTGATTTCTTCCTATTCCCCAAACCAAACAGAAGTTTGAAAGGCATCATTTTGAGTAAGTTTAAAATGTTAAAGAAAATATGATTTTGACCAAAAAAAAATGGGATTCCAGAAAACTTAAAAACTGTCTTTATCCCAGCTGTGGAACTGTTTGTTGTGTCATTGATTTGAATGGTAACTACATGGAAAAAACTTATAACAAATGTTTCATTATTTCATATATCTAATGTTTTTATTTTATCAGACCACAAATTTTTGGTTTAGTCTTGTGGTAAAATATGACATATAAACAAATATTGCACCATATTCCATAATTGATCATAATATGCCCTTGAATACTGAAAAAAAGCAAAGGAGCTTAGTTATTCTAGACTCTGTTCCACTTAAATTGCACTTTGTGGTTCACATAAATTGGTGTAAAAGGCAGTGGTAAATAATGCTGCATTTTTCTCCATCAATAAAGATTAGCAAATGTATGTGCAAGAGCAGGTTACTTAATCTAGAATTTTGTGAACTTTTCTTGTGGAGAAGAATGTACCTTGCTAGTGTTAAAAAAAAAACATTGCATGTTACTTTGGAAAATATAATTGAGTTCTGTTACTTTGAAAACTTAATGTGTCCAATACACTATGAAAAGTAAGTGAACTTAATTCAAAACTGCATTCCTCCATCTGTCTTCATGATATGCCAGCAGTAGTGCATAATGAAGAAATAATTATCCCTACCAAAGATCAACCAAGAGAACAATAAATGAACAAAGGACATTCACCAGAAAGCTGTTGAAATGTCATTGGCATGTGTCATCCTGCATTATGACCAATGTGTTTAGGGACCTTGTTGTGTGAAATCTAACATGGTATCAGCACGAAGACTGACATGTTAGTTTCATGAGATTTTGCTGACAAAGTCACTAACATTCAGCTATCTTAACAGTGTTATCTTAGACAATGAAGTGTACTTCTGACTTCTGGACCTTGGGTCTCATATGTAGTCTTGTCAATAAGGAAGCAGGCATTTTGTGCAGTTCACTCAAGAGGGAGGTGATAACTGTGCATCATTCTCTACACGTTCATTTCAGAAAAGCATAAGATTGAGGCCATTGACACAGACATGGTTCACCATCTGTGAGAAGCTACATATTATAAACACCCCCACCTTTGGTGAGATTAAAACTGGTTTCTAAAACTTACAGACTAAGGTTCTGGGACTTTCTGGTCAGTGAGGTCGATACTCTACTCAGACAGCTGTGTAAACTTCAAAGGTTATCTTACTTAATAAACCTATTTTATGAAATCGTTAGATGCCAGCTATAGGTGTGTGTGAGACAAAATGTTTATTCCATGTGCGTGTTACAGAAAACTCATTTTTGTTTAATCTTACAGAATGATTATTATTCACTGAAAGAAAAGACTCTTCATCTTTTGTGTAGCAGTACTGTATTTTACATACATCATTCTCACCTGCATATACAAAAGCTCCCATACGACTTCTCTCATTCGGAGGGATCCATTTAGCCAACATCGCATGAGTGCATGGTACAATTGGTCCCTGCAAACACATTGGGTATGTAACAAATGGTAATAACACTGTTCTAACAACTGATTAGAGCTTTCAGTAGAACCACCCAGTCAATTTCATGCAAAGGCAGTTTACATGAAGACAGATTGAACCAACCTAAACCAGTGATATGCACCAAAATCATAATTCTGAAAATAAATAGAAATTATGGTTACTCCTTTCAGCATCATATTGCTTATACTTGTACCTCTATTAAATGCAGCTAACATCATGGCAGAATGATTTGTCGTAGTACATTCAAAAATTTTCTGTTCATGCCTTGGTCATCACACTGACAAAACTGAAGACACTTGATTATTTTTAGATTTATTTCAAATTAAGTACCACCAAATATAGCCAGAAAAATTATGATACATTCTTAATACTGTAAAAATACCCAATCAGACAGGATCAACATGCCATATAAATACTCAAATATGTAGGGGTTAAATCTATCTACATTACAAACAACTAGTGGCACTCCCATTGAAAGTTCAACTAGAAAATTTGACAGTTCCTGTCTCTACAAATACAGCTTCATAGACTATACAGTGTGTTGCTTTACTGACTCATTCATACTTTTTAGTACAATACTAATTACACTATTAAGCTGCACAGTAAATTATATGTAATAACTGTATGTGTTTGTACCAAACATTAAGAATATGGTTTTCACACTTACAAATGATTATGTACTGGTGAGACCTCCATCCTTCTAGGATATTACACAGGATCACTGGGTGTTTACTGCGTAATATTGTGATACTGTGTAGCAGTCTTATCTTGAAGGGACCATTCACCATTAAAGATGAGGCCCCATACACCATCTTGAAACAGTGCGCAATGTACACCCAGTAACAGAGCGCAATATCCCGGAAGAACTGAGTTCTCAGTTGCACTGCTTTGAAAGCCTGAAAACTCACAAAATATTTATTTTAAATTATTACAGCTGGTTCTTCTTGTTCTAGTAAACCAGAACAGATGACTTCAGGCCCAATTTTAGACTATGTTTTTTCTGTAAAGACAAATAAAATTCAAGAATCATATGGTCAATTATTGTGATCAAGAAGCCGGATGCATAACACTAAAATTTTGTTTGTTACAACATTACATAGCGCTCCAGCTAATTAGAAACTCCTAGGAACCTTTCCAAATATTGGTTATTTTAAAGTTCTTCTTGAATTAGTGTACTTCATTTATATCCTTCCCTGTTGTTTTTCTTTTTAAGGGTTACAGATTTGATGAACTGCATCATGATGCTGTGGGACTGAATCTTATTTACTTATGCCTTGTACTATTCTATCTTTAAGTCTTTTGTGAAGATCTTTGTTAAGAATCACTGCTGCCAATCTGAAGGGGCAATTCCCATCACCAATTCCTTTTCACAATAAACACTTCTTGCCATTCTAGGCTGTGAATATATCAGTTATTATATGCATTATAAAGCAATCTAGCATTTATTTACCAACAAACGTTCCAGATATTCTTTAAAATAGTGAACTTGCACTGTATGTTTATAATACTGAAAATGGCTTCCTTGACACAATGCAAAGATGGCCACATGAGGGAAGCATTAATGCTATGTGATCAAAGAGGTAAATTTTCTTCCAGATTTTAGCTTGGTTTCCATGGAAATGAACAATAGATGAACATTTCTTGTTTAGACTAATTGTATAATGATGGAGCATTATATGTTACCTAATATTTTGGAAATAAACAGCAATTTCTGATGAGGTCTAGGTTATATGCAAAAGGTGTAGAAATCCCATAATTTCAATTCTCTAAAGATTTTATTAGTTTGTTGAAGCATTTGTGTACACTTACTTCACCTAAACCCTGGATGAACCTCACAACAATAAGCCAGGCAATGCCACCACTAGATCCAACAGGAACCAGTAAGCCAAATAATGAGTTGATAAGCATTCCTACACCCAGGAAGTATTTGGCACCATATTTCTTTGCCAAGATGCCAAATGGTATCTGTGTTAGAACATAACCGTAGAAGAAGCTGCTAAGGATATAACCTTGCATTTTTGCATCCCACACGTATGTGCCCCTTTCTGACGTTTTCTGGAACAAGAGCATATGGATGTCTTGGTCTGGAACTGAGATCAGCATATCTCAAAATTTATTGTCTGGAAAAGAAACATAATCATTGAACATAATCACATGCTATACATATCACAACCAAATTGTTTTAGAAAAGGATATGATTGTAGAATATTTACAATACACCTACAAGATTACTAACCCTTTCTGTTCTACACATAATCTTCTGTATATTTTTTTATGAAAACTTACAACTTCTATTTAACAAGAAACATAAATGGTTAGCTGTAATTATTTGCAGTGTGCAGAGGTCTCGTCTATGAGCTTCTCAAACACCATATGCCTTCAGAATGGCAGTTCCTTGCCTTTGAGCAAGATATCTCCTGCACAGAACATGAAGGGTTAAGAAACAGTTGAATTCAACTCTATATAAATATAATATTCAAACAGGAATAGAAAACTCTAAAAAGAGTTTATTCTCAGCAAGATAAACATTCTTCCTATGGTAATGCTGTTTTGAACTAATGATAAATGTACATGAAATCTACTTGCACAGGTCATTTTCCTCACAGAATGTTCTCAAGTAAAGAAATGTAATCGTTCACCTCCTCACTCTTTTTACTCATTTCAGCCACCCAGCTACTTGAGCTGTTGTTAGTTTCACATTCATTATCCACGACAGTGTCATCTTTTGGCAAGGCTGTGTGGTTCACCATGGCAACAATAGCGACTGACATGTTGGTACGCATTATATAAGCGTTTGCCATCCCAAGGAACAGCATGAAAGTAACAATATGTCGCGTACCAATACATGCTGAAAATAACAGAACAGAAGGTAAGACAATGAATGCTGTATAATATTAAGATTATAGCCTTCTGAGATATGTCACCATGTAGTTCGTCCTATGCTTGATACTCTGTGAGAATCTCGAATATCACATTATATCGTACTGATTTTCTTTTGATGCTGAATAATGTCTGCAGTTGATAAAGCAATGTTAAAGAAACCAACATCTCTCCTTATATTTTCGCAACCAATCAGATTAAGTCTGAGCAGTTGTACAGGAGACAAGCTGAATACAGTTGTCATGGCAGCCGGTACATAACATCTGTCAACCTCTCCCACATCCAGTGGTGTACCCAGGAATTTTGTTCGGGGGGGGTTTAACAAATTCAGTTGAGGACAGACAGAACGGGGATCTGGGGGGCGGTAGCCCCCTAGTCAGGGGTTCTGGAGGCAGCTGTAATTTGGTACAAGAAATTTCATTTCATGTAGTAAAATTTTCTTAATTTTTGGTACTTCAGACTATTTATGATGA
>Ga0209629_10002721_pt1 | contig 12212 bp, 12 predicted proteins | sample TergutCu122P5_FD_187286 | JGI IMG/M metagenome (GOLD analysis project Ga0209629, IMG submission 187286) | Cubitermes ugandensis P5 segment gut microbial communities from Kakamega Forest, Kenya - Cu122 P5 (SPAdes) (version 2) | ecosystem: Host-associated > Arthropoda: Insects > Digestive system...
ATAATATATCACGATAAATATATAAAAATCAATAAGCGGGCGAGCATTGCTCGCCCCTACATATATGTATATTTTAAATCGGCTGTGAATTGTAACAAACTGTAACATCAATTGCAATTATGCAGTAAAAAATCTTGCAATTTAAAAAATTGTATGCTAGAATGGTAAAGTCGAACGAGAAGGCAAGGGGAGGACAGGATAAAGTGAAGGTTGTAGAAATAATCTTAATTGTAATGTATATAATCGTATCATTAGCACTTATAATACTGGCATTAATTCAGGCAAAGAATGACCAGGGAGCATCAGAGGCCATAATGGGAGGAGCATCAGAAAGTTTCTATGAAAAGCATAAGGGCAGAACTACAGAAGGAAAATTGAAAAGATGGACAATTATATTAGGGTTTACATTTGCCCTGCTGTCAATAGTACTTTCAATTATTTATATGATGTAAAATATATTAAATATGGGAAATATCAATGCTATGAAGGAGATAACGACAATAGTTATTCCTCCGTATAGCATTTTTATTTTGCTTTAATTCATATATTCCATAGCTGAAAGTCTTTGCAAACACCCAGATTGATAGTATTATAACAACATATTTCACTTAAAAAATCTCCTTACATTTTGTTAAATAAATAAGACCCTTGCACTTTAGTATTTACACTTACATCAAAAGATGCATTCTGATAATTGCCCAGCCAATCAGATTTCTGCCATTCATCTATAGTAGAATAATATTTTTTCGCATATTTGCCGGAAACCAGAAATATCAGATTTAAAATCCTTGGAAGTTTTATAAAGATAAGCATTTATATTAGTATAAAGATAGGCATTAGCAGACTCTTCGATTAATTTCAGGTTATCCGAATTGGTGTAATCTACATTTCCATTCATAGACAAAATATTGGCCTCAATAGATACATCTAATTTTATATATGGTAATCCATTTGTAAATTCCACTGAAGCTTTGGTTTTGCGTGACATTGATATAGAAAGAGCTATTGTATTTTTATTGTCAAATGGACTTGGAATGGATATTGTAGCAGTGTTAATATTCTTTGTAATAATTAAATGGCATATTGTTTCAATGCTGTCTAATTCTCCAACAAATGTATCACCTTTAAATACAGCAGTTCCAATATTTGATACGCTTTTAGTATCAGGATTTATATCACCAAGCGAAGCATATGCTTCTGAGGAGTTATCCGCCATATTGGAATAAAAGCCGGATAATGTGACATTACCGGAATAGCCGGTATATTCGCTTGAATTTAATATAATTTCATAATACTTTGCAGAAAGGTCTTCCAATGGAGGTTTAGAGTTCTGCAGAAAATCTGAAGCACTGCATTTGCTTATAATAATATTTGTATCTGGTCTTATTTCTATATTATTCATTAAAGTTTTCACATAATCCGAAACTCCGCCAGAGCTAAGGGCTTCAGACATTATAACAGCTTTGCAGTGCGAAAGATTAACTTTTTTGCTTATATGTCCATTTATAAGACTTATTCCAGAATCGATAGATGAACATTCTACAGATAATATAGAAGAATCGCTTGACTGTGTGCTTCCTTGTCCGCTTTCATCATTGCTTGCAGAGTTGTTTGGAACTGCAAATTGGAAAGTGAGCTTAAGGGTATTTGTGGTGCCTGTATCTATTCCAACCGCAATTACATAGGCAAAGTTTTCAATGCTCTTTGCATCATAACAGCCGGAAAGAGAAAGACTGATTAATATTAAAATTACAAATAGGGAAATGTATCGTTTCATTTTGCCTCCATATTATCTGTAGGGGCAGGTGCCCTCACCTGCCCGGGTTACCTGCGGGCTGGTGCCCCTACGCATGTGTTTTTTTAAATTTGCCGCCAATAATACAATAAAACTCAAAATAAAAATCAGCCCAATCACAGCATATTTATAAACAGACTGCTCAAGAAAACTGACATCTGCAACACTCTGAATAAGTAGAGAAGTGCCAAAGACTATACTGCCGATGCTATATGAAAGCTCAGTTTCTTTTTTTAGTTTGAGTAGCTTTCTAAGTATGCGTAATATAAAGAAAAATGTAATTGAAAGATAGCAAAGTGTGGCAAAAATCCATATAAAAATGAAAACTGCATCAACTCTTTCTATAAAATTTCCGAATCTGAGAAGCCTTGTAATCAAATAGCTTGACAGCATTTCATCAGTGCTAGAGATATATGGGAAGACCATAAGCAATAACGTGGAAGTTAATATCAAATATACTGCTGAAATTACAATTGCTGTGACAGATATTTCCTTAAAGTCATCTGCATTTTTAAGAAGGGGAGGCAGAAAATACAAATAGCCTATACTGCTGAACGCAGCAATATTTGCAAGTCCAGCGACAAATATCATATTTATTCCATGACCGAGTATAGGAAGCAGGTTTTGGGGAGTTACAAATTCATACATTGCTGCTGCCATTACTAATATGCTGATTAGCAGAATCGGCACAAATATTAAATTGACCCTTGCTATGGCTTTGAATCCAATCCTGTTTATTGCCACCACAGGAATAATAAAAAAGAGCAGTATAAATATAATTGGAGATTGCTGAAAGTATATTAGTTTCAGGCAGTGCGAGAAATACATTACAAGTAATGACGATATTCCTAAAAAGAATAATATATAAAGCAAGCCAATTACTGTTTTTAGTATTCTGCCGCCTAAATATTCAGATATGTCAAGAATGTCTTTTCCTTTAAACTGATTAAATAATCCGCATATAATTAAACAGAAAATAACGGCTGCAATGCTGATATATACGGTGTTTAAAAGCACACCGCTTCCCATCTGCCTGATTATATTATTCGGCAGATTCAATATTATTTCTGTAGTTATTATTATAACAATTAATGAAATAGCTTCTAATTTACCAATCTTATTCATTATAATTTCCTCTCCTGTTATAATTTATTTTTGAATGAGACGGGTGGAGTTCGGTATTCCTAACGGGTCATATCTAACCAACCCCACCCCTGCATTCCTACATTCCTACATTCTTACATTCCTACATTAATGACTTCTCCATTTCATACTTATCTTTGGCTGAATTGCAGGTCTTTTGGTATTCAAAAATCCAGAGCGCTGCTCTTTTTTCCATATAGGATGCACCATATATGCAGAACTTGGGTCTACTTCCAGGAAAGGCACATATGGTGACAAGTATGGCACGCCAAAGGATTGCAGGTTTGCAATTACAGCCATCATAATAAATAGTCCGGGAGGCAATTCCTAGGAATCCAGCTAAAAATCCCATTATAATAAACATAAATCTAAAAATTCTTAGGGCAAAACCCATTGAATAATCTGGTATTGCAAAAGAGCATATACCAGTTATTGCAACAATTATAATAAGTATGGGGCTTACCAGATGTGCTGCAACAGCAGCATTTCCTAAGACCAGCGCACCTACAATACCTATAGTAGGACCAATTAGACTAGGAACTCTTAAGCCGGATTCTCTTATAAGTTCAAAGGAAATTTCCATAAGCAGTATCTCAAATATTACAGGGAAAGGTACAGATTCTCGGTCTGAAGCCATTGTAAATAAAAGTTCTGTTGGCAGAAGTTCAGAATGATAATTTGTAATTGCAACATATATACCAGGTAGAAGCAAAGTTATAACAGCTGCGAAGAACCTTATAAATCTAAGCAGATTTGAATATTCAGCTTTTAAATTAGTATCTTCCGGGGAAGTTAAAAAATCGGAAATCACAGCAGGCATAATTAGTGAATATGGGCTACCGTTTACGAAAACTACAACCCTGCCTTCAAGTAAGAGCTTGCCGGCTTTATCAGGTCTTTCAGTCGCCAGCATTTGAGGGAAAGGAGATGACAGGTCATCATCTATCAATTGTTCCAGCTGCCCTGAAGATAGGATGTAGTCGATTTCCAAATTATTAATTCTATATTTTACTTCTGCAACCAGGTCGTCATTTGTAATATTTTTCATATAACACACTGCAACACCGGTATGAGTGATTGTGCCGACTTCAATAGTTTCAGTTATGAAATTTTCATTATTGACAATTTTCCTTAGCAATGAAGTGTTGGTCCTGACATTTTCAACAAAAGCCTCCTGCGAACCGCGGATTATTGTTTCATTAGTCGGAGGAGAAACAGGTCTTGATGCAAAGGCTTTATTTTCCACTATAAATGCAATGCTGAGTGTATCTACAAACAATACACATGAACCACCGTTGATACTCCTTATCAGCATTTCGAAATCTTCAGATTTTGAAATACTGACTTGAGGGATTAATAAATTAAACATATAATCTGCCAAATCATCTTTTGCGTCAATATAATCATTATTATTCATCAACGGTTGCAGCAAAAAACGATTGAGAAGGTCAGAATTTACCATTCCATCTATTCCAACCAGAAATGCCTTATATTTTTCTCCTTTGGCAGAAACATTAAATTCTCTAATTATAATATCGCTGTTTATCATGCTGTTATATTTAACTTTAATAAATTCTAAATTTTTGTCTATATTGACATTTATTGGTACTCTCTGCATAATGTTAAATTATTTCCAAATATTATGTAAAATATGCAGCTTGAGACAAATTAGAGTTATATAGAGCCAAAAATGTGTAGTATTATTCGACAAAATATGATATGATTATTATGTTAAAAGAGAAATGCAGATACAGGAGGAAGGAAATATGATGGATAACAATAGAATAACCATGGAATATTTGAGGAAAATAGAAGACTGTATTGGGACTAGTGGAGATTTAGAGGCGTTATCGGGAAAAACTCAAATGATAGATTATCCAGGGCGTAACAATACAAAAAACAGACTCACTCATACACTTGATGTAGCAAATATAGCAGAAAGAATAGCTAAGGGGATTAAAAAAAGAGATATATTTATATTAAAGGCAAAAATTGCTGGGTTATGTCATGATATAGGGCATTGTGCATTTGGTCATGAAGGAGAAGCTGCATTAAACAGATATTTTAAGGCACACCCGCTTGATACTGAAGAAGCTATGACTGGGCATCTTCAAAATATGAAAGATGATTTTGGAGAAGAATATGTTAATAGTTTACCAGAAGAGAGAAGGAATCAATTATATTTTGCTCATAATGAGCATTCTGTCATGGTAATAAAACAAATTTTGCGTGAAGACGAGTTAGAACTTCCGCCAGAATTGGCTTTGGCTATTCTTCTGCACAGCAGTTCCAGTCCAATGTTTCCAACTAATCTGTTAGGGCAAATAGTCTTAATTGCTGACAAAATATCATATGGTATTGAAGATGTTCACGACTTAAAGAAGGAAAGAATTCTTGGAAGAGGAGCAATAATTGATGCAATAAATCAAGAATGTCCTTTTTTGTCAGAAGAGACAAAACATAAAATGCTTGATATATATTTAGATCCAATAAGAGCTAAGCAGCAGCTTATAGAAGAGGCAGTAAAAGAATATGAAGAGAGCGGACAAATTACTGGAGGATATAAGGACATTCAAGATACTGGAATTTTTGCTTATAACAGAGGTGCATCCCTTACTGAAGAAGAAAAGACTAATTTAGCAAGAAGAGTTGAAGAAGTTGAATCTAAATATCCGAACTTTCTTGCAGCATATATGATGCAAATAGTTGTGAAAAGTAAAATTCATCAGAAAAGAAACAATAAAGTTAAAGATGAATCTGCTCAAGCAAAAATTCCTGCCTTATTAAATTATTTTGCTGAAAATCCTGATGAATTAAGGAACTACTTAGAGGAAACAGGACAAAATTATTTGATGGAAAGATGGGGAGAGTATTCTTTTAATGAGCAAATCGCATATTGCATGGCTTCATTTTCTAATGATGAAATAGAAAAAATATATTTAGAAATGGAACATCTTTTACCACAAAAATTAGAGGCAAAAGTTACCTACCCATTAGGACAAGATCAACGCAAAGCACGAGAAACATTAGGAAATATTATAGAGAGATTAAAAAGAGAAGGATATACAGAAAGAAACTCCAGAGTTCAAAAATTTATTGACTGGTATTATGATACCAGAAATGGTGATTTTTTTCACGATGAGTCTATGCTTAGAATTAGAAGAGATAGAAGAGGCGGGTATACAGCGGCATACAAAACAAAAGTTAAAACTAAAACTGAAATAAGAATACGTGGTGCAACAACTATTAGGGAGAAAAGGTTCCCATTTTTGTTCAGGAAGCCTTTAGAAGCCTTTGAGAGCTTAGATGTACCTCGAATTCAAGAAGTTGATTCCGAGCCAAAATTCAGGACTGATTTGAAAAGAAGAACTTATATATTTAAAAAAGGTAAAGAAACTATTGTAATGGCTTATAATGAACAGGGAATTATGGGGTTGGGAACACAAAAATCTCCTATATGTACAATAGAAATCAGAGATGAAGATGAATTGGAAAGAGAGGAATACAAAGGTAAAAGACCCAATAGAGTAACTAATGCTTTAAATAAGATGGTAAGAGTTATTAGAAGATGTAGAGGCAGTGCAACACCCAGATATAAAACTACAAGAGCTGGATCAGTCTGTCTGAAAGATATTTTAGAAGAAATGAAAATTAAGTCAACTAAAGAACCTATTTATCAAACAATGTATAAAAAATGGGAAGAAGAAAGGACATCAGATGCTGCTGCTCTGGATGATGAACATGATGACAGATAGGATAAACAGAATAGTTATTTAAAAAACATAACCTCTCCAATGTATGCACTGCCAAATACATTGGGGAGGATTTTTATGTTCTTTATAATGAATAACAGTAATAAATAACAGCGTGTCCACATATATATTAATGTAGGAATTTAGGAATGTAAGAATGTAGGAATGCAGGAATGAAGAAAAGAATTTTTGCTTTGCTCAAATTATAAAATTAAAAGTTTTGTTTATATTTAAGAAATTTGACGTAGGAGAATTTCAACATTAATTCCTACATTTTTACATTCCTACATTCCTACATTATGTTTTAATTAAAGGGGAAACAGTAAAGTAGGTAACGAAGAAGGAGAATGAGAGTATGTGGCACACTATAGGGATTGATGAAGCGAGAAGGAAACTAAGGACGAATTTTAATGTTGGACTGACTGGTGAAGAAGTTCTTAGGAGAAGAGAAGAATTTGGTGAGAATAAAATTGCAGATAGTAAAAAGGACAGCCTTTTTATCAAATTCATAAAACAGTTTAATGATTTTATGATTATGGTTTTAATTGGAGCTGCAGTCGTTTCGGCTGTGATGTCATATATTGAAGGAAGCAATGATTATATAGATTCCATAATCATAATTTTTATTGTAGCCCTCAACGCTGTTCTAGGACTGGTTCAGGAAAACAAAGCGGAAAAATCGCTGGAAGCATTAAAAAATATGTCGGCACCGACAGCAAAAGTAAAAAGGAATGGAGCAATTGCTCGCATGCCAAGCGGCGAGCTTGTTCCGGGGGATATAATAATTGTAGAAGCAGGAGGATATGTACCGGCAGATGCCAGACTTATTAAAGCATATAATTTAAAAGTGGAAGAATCCAGCTTAACAGGGGAAACTGCACCAGTTTCAAAAAATGCAGATGTAATTTTGCAGAACAACATCCCAACTGGTGATATGATAAATATGATATGGAGCAGCACAATAGTTGCAGGCGGTCATGGTGAAGCCGTTATAACAGAAATAGGTATGGACACAAAAATAGGGCATATTGCTGCTATGATAATATCGGATGAATCGCCGGAAACCCCGCTTCAAAGAAAGCTTCGGAGAAGTGGGGAAAAAGTTGGGACTTGCAGCACTTGCAATATGTTTTTTAATATTTGTTATAGGAATAGTTAAAGAAATATCAGTAATGCAAATGTTTATGACATCAATTGGACTTGCTGTAGCAGCTATACCAGAAGGACTTCCGGCTATTGTTACAATACTTCTTTCAATAGGTGTAACAGCAATGGCTAAAAAGAATGCTATAATAAGGAAGCTGCCTGCAGTGGAAACACTAGGCAGTAGCACAGTTATAGCATCAGATAAAACCGGAACCCTCACCCAGAACAAAATGGAAGTAGTTGCAACATATGTAGGGGAGACTGCTGCGGAGGCACTTGCCCCCCTTGTTAAAGGGGGGATGTCACGAAGTGACAGGGGGGATTCTACCTCAAACAGGCTCTTGCTCCAATTAGCATCAATGTGTACAGACTGCATTTTAAGCCGCAAAGATGGACAAATTCTGGTAGATGGCGAGCCGACAGAAAAAGCCATAGTAAATGCTGCATTAAAATTGGGGGAAAATAAAGATGATTTATATGAAGAAATGAACAGAATAAATGACATACCATTTGATTCATCAAGAAAGCTGATGAGTACAATACATAGATATGGCAATAAATACAGAATTATAACAAAAGGTGCTCCAGATGTGCTTATAAAAAAATGTATTTTAACAGAATCTGATAAAACGAAAATCAAACAATCCAATGAAAAAATGGCAGGCAAAGCCTTAAGAGTAATTGCTGTAGGATATGCAGATTTGGATTATCTGCCTTCTAAAATAGACGAAAATTTAGAGCAGAATTTAATTTTTGTAGGATTAATTGGAATGATTGACCCGCCTAGAGCTGGAGTGAAAGAAGCGGTAAACACCTGCTTCCGTGCAGGTATAAAAACAGTAATGATTACAGGGGACCATATTATTACAGCAGAGGCGATTGCGAGAGAGTTAGGCATATTAAAACAGGGAGATATTGCAATTTCTGGGGAAGAGTTAGATAAAATTTCGCAGGACAAATTAGAAAAAGATATAGATAAATATTCCGTTTTTGCCAGAGTATCACCAGAGCATAAAGTAAGAATAGTAAAGGCATTCAGGAGCAAACGGAAATATAGTTGCAATGACAGGTGATGGAGTAAATGATGCACCTGCGCTAAAGAATGCGGATATTGGGGTAGCAATGGGAATTAGCGGCACAGATGTTGCAAAAAATGCATCAGATATGATTCTGACAGATGATAATTTTGTTACCATCATTGAAGCTGTAAAAACTGGAAGATATATATATGAAAATATAAAAAAGGCAATCCATTTTTTAATAGCAACAAATATAGGTGAAATTGTGGCAATATTTATGGGGCTTATTATGGGAGTTGCCAGCCCTCTTTTAGCAATACAGCTATTGTGGATTAATCTAGTGACAGATTCTTTTCCGGCAATAGCACTGGGCTTGGAGCCCATGGAAAAAGATATTATGAATAAAAAGCCGAAAAATCCTAAAAAGGGACTATTTGCTGATGGGCTGTGGGGCAAAATTTTTATAGAAGGAATAATGATTGGAACTCTTACTTTAGTGGCATTCAGCATAGGAAATGCTCTGTATGGATTGGAAGTAGGAAGAACAATGGCGTTCATATCACTCAGCATGCTTGAATTAGTGCATAGCTTTAATATCAGGTCTGAAGAATCAATCTTTAAAATTGGAATATTTAAAAACAAATATCTGATTGGAGCATTTATATTAGGAACGCTTCTGCAGGTGATTGTAGTTGCAGTTCCGGGAATAGCATATATATTTAATGTGGTTCCTCTAAATAAAGAGCAGTGGATATACACATTATTAATCTCAATATCTCCGCTGTTTATAATGGAAGTGCAGAAGAGAGTAAACGAATTCAAGTTTGGCAGAGTAGTTTATAAAAGACAAAATGCATAAACATTGTACATAGTGGGATGTAGGGACCGACCAGTGTGTCGGTCCGTTTGTGCAACAAAATTAAATTCGCTGTCACATCTTGCCAGATAAACATAAATAGTATATAATAACCCCGAAATGTTTTAGAAGTATGACAGAAATATTATATATGTATTACATTTTGATAAATACTATTGACATATAAAAATAATGAAATAAAATATATATAACAAAAATAGGAAGCGAGCTATGCGAGTAATTAGCGGAACTGCCAGAGGGAAAAAGCTGGAAACAGCAAAAGGCTTGGAAACAAGACCTACATCAGACAGAGTAAAAGAGGCACTCTTTAATATTATACAATTTGATATTAAAAATTCAAAAGTATTGGATTTGTTTGCAGGAAGCGGAGCTCTAGGAATAGAAGCTCTAAGCAGAGGGGCAGACTTTGCGGTATTTAGCGATACTTCTTTAGAATCAATAGAAGTCATCAATAAAAATTTAAAAAACACAAAGCTTGAAGAGAAAGCTCTTGTAATAAATAAAGATTATACTCTTGCACTGAAAAAAACGATGCAGGAAGGATATAAATTTGATATAATCTTTTTAGACCCGCCGTATAAATCGAATTTTGCAGTAAATGCAGTAGAAGAAATAATTAATCTGGATATACTGAATAATTCTGGGATGATTATTGTGGAGACAGACAGACTAGGGGCGAGCAGTGCTCGTCCGCTGGAAGAATTAAACAGAAACAGAAATTTGCAAATACGAGATACAAGAAAGTATGGCAGAGCAATACTTATATTTATTGGAAAGGAATGGTAGAACATATGGAAATTTTTACACTATTGGAAACCTTAGAGGATATGTTAGAGAGAAGTAAAACCTTGCCATTTACAGAAAAGGCCATATTAAACAAGGAAGAAGTATTAGAAATAATAAAAGAAATAAGATTAAAACTTCCGGATGAATTAAAACAGGCAAAATGGGTGAAGGAAGAAAGAGGACATATTCTGCAGGAGGCGCAAAGAGAAGCAGATGATATAGTAAAAGAAGCAGAAAATAGAATTATAGCAATGATTGACGAACACGAAATCACAAGAAAAGCATATGAGCAGAAAGCTGAAATAATAGAAACAGCAAATGAAATGTCCAGAGAAATTTCCAGAGGCACAAGAGAATATGCAGACAGCATCTTAGAAACGTTAGAAGCCTCAATAAATGCCATCGCTGTAGACATAAGCGAGGCGATTAGGACGATAGAGGGAAATAGGAAAGAATTGAAATAAAAAAGGAGGACTAATTATTATGATGGATAAAGATACTATAATGAGAGTATTAATAGGAGAAGTGGAAAAAACTCTAGAGAGAAATGTATTAATAAAAATAATTGAAAAAGATTTGAAAGCTAGAGGAACTCTTGCAACTTGGGATTATGCGCTGACAACTTGTATAGAGAAAGGACAAATAGATGTAGGAACAGGACGTGCAATTAGAGGTATAATTGATGAAATAGAAGCCGAAATAGGCATGGTGGATAATATTATGTATTCGAGTTTTGTAAACAGAACAGTGGAGAAATATCCAGATCATACAGAAATGATAGCAATAGCTATGGTTTCAGCCATACTTGCTCGGAAAGTACAAGGAAGAATGGCAAGATGCAATGAATACGTTTCTTACAGCAGACCAAAGAGATCAAGTGGCAGCTAGAGTACATATAATATTAAGAGAACTTTTTGATCTGAGAGAACTAAACAGTGGAGTATTGGATATAATAGGGTCACCTACAGAATTTCCACCAGAAACAAGATAACCAAACCCAACATACAAAGAAAAATAAATTTTTATTTATTTTTCTTTTTTTATTGAAATTAATATCATTTATGTATAGAATATATACAGGAATTAAGGGAGAAATATATGTAATGGCGAAAAGAGGGAGAAAACCTAAACATACGGCTACAGCAACCAAAAAAAAATCAAGCCAATATAATAAAGAAATACAAGTAGTAATACTTATTGTTATAAGTATTATTTTAGGTGTGTTAATATACTCAAAAACTGGATACATTGGAGAAAATCTGTCTCCATTTCTGCGGAGGAATAATAGGCTGGGTAAAATACATTGTGCCTGTCGGAACATTTGCAATGGCTGTGCAGATAGCACTGGATGCAGACAGAGAAAGTCTAACCAGAAAATTCATAGAATATGCTGTGCTTATAATTGCCATTTCGGTTATAATAACTACATTTAAAGTATCTAGTGGACACTTGAATATAAATCAAATATTTGAAGATGCTGTAACCGACAGTTACAATATTGGAAAAGACAGCATCGGCGGAGGCGCACTTGGAGCTATAGCCGCAATACCTCTGATAAATCTGATTGGAACAGTAGGCACAATAGTATTTGCAATAGGTGCAGGGATTATAGCATTGATATTTTTATTCGGAATAAGACCGTCAGAAATTTTGAGAGGATTTATTGAAAAAAGGAATGAAAATAGAGAAACAGG
>Ga0209629_10002722_pt1 | contig 12212 bp, 11 predicted proteins | sample TergutCu122P5_FD_187286 | JGI IMG/M metagenome (GOLD analysis project Ga0209629, IMG submission 187286) | Cubitermes ugandensis P5 segment gut microbial communities from Kakamega Forest, Kenya - Cu122 P5 (SPAdes) (version 2) | ecosystem: Host-associated > Arthropoda: Insects > Digestive system...
ATAAAACAGTTTTCGTCAAACACATCATGCTTTATTGTGTGTGAGGCTACATGTTTCGGTCCTTACATGACCATCATCAGGCCTTCTTACGAATGAAGTCACGAGATGCTGGCTACATGTTGGGATCCCAACTATGTTTACAATTAAAACAGGTATACTTTGTCTGACGCTCGACAAGGTATACTTTTTTTAATTGTAAACATAGTTGGGATCCCAACATGTAGCCAGCATCTCTTGACTTCATTCGTAAGAAGGCCTGATGATGGTCATGTAAGGACTGAAACATGTAGCCTCACACACAGTAAAGCATGATGTGTTTGACGAAAACTGTTTTATTATTCTAGTATTGAACTTTAACACATCGGGATGTCTTCAATAAAAAAAAAATACGATACAAATATTATATATATATATATATATATATAATTATATAAATATATACGCATGAGTTTTCAGTTGAAGATGTACGGTATAGGTTATTGCAGTTTGACACATACCCGACTGACACTTGTTTTTAACATGTACTTACCCAGTTATTGATTGATACTTGACTAACCGGGTACCAAACAGTCTTTGTAATCAGATGTAAAATATCTCCTAGGTTACATGCGCTGTTGGGTTGCAGACGTAGTAGCTTGAAGCAGACTGCAATCTGCACCTTCAAAAACACCAACTAATCATTTAGGGTACTGGAATGTGATATAATACTATAAGATGGTACAGGATAGTACAGTTGACAACTTAAGATTGATATAATACTTGTTGCAGTTAAACTATGTCCGTAAATAACAAAAAAAATTCAGTGTGAATTTATATGGCATTTGAGGTTGAATATATATGGTAAACTGAATGGGAATTGTTGATTGCATACATCAGTGTATTGCATGTGCGAGATTTAAGGTTCTCACACAGGTTTTGGAGAAGGTACAAGTTATCTGGCATGTGACGTTGTTGTGCAAGTAGCTGGACAAGTACTTGCCTAGAGACACAGTGTGATGTCCCAGATACCTTGAATCTTAAGGTATAGTATTGATTACATTATCGCGGTATTTTGTTTGTCACATATATTTATGTATGTAATTGCCTCAACTAGTTACTTCAGTTTATATATGAAACAGGTTTTTCAGTTTTATAATTACATGTACTACATACTTCAGCTTAGCCCACAGGATATATGGAATTTAAATCAGTTCTGTTGTATCCTACAAACAAGAAGTTATGCATAATCTATAATTTCTCATGACATGCTTATTGAATCCAATCACTAGCCTGTACAGTGAAAGGACTGAGTACTCCTAATATAACGATTTTCAAATGTTGTGTATTTCCACGGAAAAAAAATCAGTAATTACAAATTGCAGATTCTGTAAAGAGGATTGAGATTCACAGGGGAAAGCAAGAAATGTGTAACAAATTATAATTGATGTGAAGCTACAGAGGCATGGATGAGAGGATAATATTAAAATGGAAATTACAGAACTAGATTGTGAAGATTGAACTGGATTATGATTTGCTTGTATAGTTAGGTGGTGAATCCCTCTCCCCAGGCTTCCTAGTGTTATTGCAGGAATGGGAACACATATAGCATTAAAATAATAAAAATAATTGTCCAGTACATCTTGCACAAAATTTATTCTAATTAAAATTTAATGGGGAAGGAAACTGAAAAATGGCAATTTGTGTGTAAATGTAGCTGGCTTACATCCACAAAGTCCCCATCCTATTGCATCACAACTTTCAAGTCTCACAAGCCTTATGGTCCTCCTACCAGTTACATGATTACAGATAGTACGTAAATAGATAAATACTGGCATCTCCACCACGTCAACTGCAGAAACACACTGATATATGCACACACTCCTGACTTGACATCAGCCTAGTCTCACTAACTATACCTGCATCTGAAGTTGGAGGCTTTGTGGTATTAACCCTTTTAGCTTGTCAGATAACACTGTTACATATGTTGCTTGTTCTACACTATGATCCAAGGCTAGGCAGTTGTCATGAAATCATAGTGTAAACTTGTTGACCACACTTGTGGATTGTACCATTTCTGTTGTGCGCTGTTAGTTTTTGTGGTCAGCAGGGATAAAACCCTCAGAAGGATGTTAGTACAAAATGGAATACATTGTACTGCACAAAGGAAGGTGTTCTGTTGGGTGGAATAGTTCCAAAGTGGCAGACCAAGTATCATTGCTGAAGACCACTTTGGCAGTCAGCCACTGTGGCTTCACATGCTACCAAAAGCATTCTTTGTGAATGGTGGATGGAAGCTTATGGACCAAAGCTACAAATGTGAAGAAGCCAGGGGTAAGGTAATGTTGCCCCTGTGCACATCATGAAGGCATATGGGGAGAGACCAAGTATAGCTCCTGTCGTTCTCAACCTCGGCACTTGATCCCCTGATGGAAGTGAGTGGTCACCTTAATGTCCTAGCTGCTTTACTCCTGGGACAAGTACCCCTGGTGCCCACTGAAGAGGGGGTCGAGCAGGTCCCAGAGTCAGTCTGGATTGTTTGGGGAAGAGAAAGCTGTCCTGCTTCTGCTGGGAATCAAACCATGATTCCTCAGCTTAGTCACCAAAGTGAGTGGGTCTAATGAAACTCCCTAGTGGATCACATACAACATGATTATGCAGTTCTTCTTGAGGAACTGGAATAGCAGTCACTGTAGTTACTAGAATACAGGCTTAATGATCCAGGGTTTATATCCTGGAAGAGGCAAGACAGCTGTCTCTTGAAATGTCCAGACTAAGTCTGGGGCCCACACAGATGTCTGTTCATTGGGTTAAAGGGATTCTTTTTCAGGGGTGTGAGGCTGACCATTCACTTCCATGTAGTGCTGAGGTTAAGAGTGAGTGCAGCTATACCTCTGCTTCCACTGTAGGCCTTCATTGCATGTACAAGGTGCTTCATCCTTACCTTGTTTACAGTTGTTCTTGTGTGCCTTTTGTAGAATGAAGAAAGAACACAATAAATTACCTGCCTTGAATTGTCCCCATTTGTCGACCCTCATTTTTGGCATTTATTGCATGCCACCCTTAGTTGTTCCACCATAATAGACCTGTCATGGTAACATAAATATTGTGCTTTCCAGATAAAATATGCAGGGACTGAGGAGAATATCAGTTGTGTTGATGGGAAAGAGAAGGACCTCCTTGTGTCAAAATGGACATTGGAGGAGCAAGATTTTGGAATGTGGCCTACAAATGAAGATGGATTCACAGAGATGTTGTACAGTTGTTAATAAATCATCAGAATGTTCCATTGATGATAGGCTCAAGAATTCTAGTGTAGCATCATTACTTGAGGTGACTGTAGGAGAAGGAATTAGACCCATTGATATATTAGATGCTCTAGAGAAATCACCAGAGTTATTGAATAAGTCACCCTTGCAATGGGAAAACTGTTTTAAAGAATTAAAAAGTTACGGGTTTACACATAGAGACTGCTTCAGTATGATATCTCAATATCCGGACTTAATCACACTGGTGGAAGGTAATGGATTTAGGGTATCCATGACACAGTGGATAAATTGTCAGCTTGGATATGACAATGTGTTGGATCTACTAGCCTATTGCCCACATTATCTTTCTATTAGTGGCAGTGAATTGTCAAGCAGAATACCTCTGTTGTATTCATTAGGAAGGAATGGAAAAAATGTTACAAGACTACTGAAGAATTGTCCTAGTCTTCTGTATGGAAAGTGGAAAGATATAGAAGCAAAACTCGATTATATAGAGAATGTTATGAAGATTGATACAAAGGAGGAAAACCTAAGCAAGTGTTATGTGTTCAATCGTACTTTGGATGAAATTCAGACAAGGCATGTCTTTTTACAAAGGTATGTATCATGGTTCTTTCATTCCTCCATATATAGTAACAAATAAGACATTTCATATACTGAAAACAGTATTTCATCCGATACACATTGGAGAGGCACATAGTTTGAATCCTGCCTGGGAACCAGATACTTTCAGAGGTTCTGTATAATTTTCCCAGTATTTTAAGGCAGATTTTGAAATAATACCTGCATGTAATGGTAAATGACAGCCACTTATTTGAAATTACAATCTTCTGGGATATACTGTATGTCTTTAAACAATGGACTGCATCCTCATGTGTGAATCAACAGTATAAGGATTGATTCAGTTAGACACAGCTTTATTTTACACTGTACATCTATGCTATTCAGACTGTATGTTTGAGCCATTTAAGAATGATTGCCATAATTGCCAGTATCTTGGTCAGTATGTTTTAAGACTGAGAGAACCATATTCTACATACAGGTTTTACCTGTCAGTTAAAATGCCTTTGTTAGTCTGGGCAATTAGAATTTACAGTATAGTAATATAAATTAAGACTATTATAATGTTGTGTTGTGTCCTGCATTAGGTGTATTTTTGAATTAATAAATGTTAAAATAACTCTTAGTGTGAGTCACATTAAATAGAGAAGCACCTTTACACATGTCTTGTTGGGGTGTCTGTTTCTGTTACACGTCTTCTGTTGTATTCCTACCACCTTGGGGGCTGCAAAATGGAATTCAGAATTCTGGAAAATCTGTTATGCATGCCATCTTCATTTGTTTGTGATAGCAGAAGAATCAGTCCTGAAATGTGTACCTTTTGTGGAAGGGGACTTATCAGTGAATGCCACAGGCTACCAGTTTGTGTAGGTGTAAAAACTTGTGTGAGGGTTTTTAGGACTTCCTGGGAAAGAAGAATGGAATCTGTTAGTTGTTTATGGAAAACAGTTTGTTACCATTATTATTAAATGATTTATAGGTGTTACAAAATTATGGGATTTTTATAATAGAACAAATAATTTCATGTTCTGTGTTGTCATGAGCATTTTCCTTTTGTGCATAGGTTAATGAAGTTTATTGTGGGGAGCATCCCCCATGGGAACTGACACCCCATGTACTATTGCCTGTAGGCAGTGGCTGTGAATATGCCTAAAGACATCGATAACCTTGCAATGCAGCTTCAGAGCACTTACATAAGGGACTGTATGTGTCTCCCATTCCCATTCATGTCTTTGATATTGAAGTATCTAGAAGGTACTAAATGATTACAACTGTTGTTGGACGAGCGTATATAAATATGGCAATACTTTCTTTGTAAAGATGACAAGAAGGATTTGAAGGAGACTCATACAAATTAAGCACTCTATTTAAGAGCTTTAAATTGTTTCATTGTTGAGCTTCTTGTGTTGGTTTGGACTACTATTATACGTGTTAGATGGATTTAACAAGAGGGAACTTCGAGGGAGACTGACATTTTAAGGTGATGAAAGTCTGAAATTAATTGATGTGTTTTGGAAACTAAGTATTTGTTATTTGTCATATCCAGAAACAGAGCCAGAATAGCTCAGTCAATTTAATGTGTAGGCTATGGGCTGTGTTCAATCCCTAGCAGGTGCAAGAGATTTTTCTCTCCTTAAAGTTGTCTATATGGGTTCTGGTACTTGCCCAGCCTCCTATTCTGTGGGTATCAGGGGCGCTTTCCCCAGGGGTAAAGCATTTGGGGTGTGAAGCTGACCAGTCACCTCCATCAAGTGCTGAGGTTAATAATGAGTAGAGCCATATTCCATTCCCCTCTCAATATGCTGTTGTGTGTTGCATAATTAAGCATTTACTTTACCAGATTCAGCAAGCTTACCAGATGTAATTAAAATTCAAAATGCTTATGTCAGCTACTGTACTTCTACCTAATAATTCTCCCATTTCCACAATTTATGCTGATAAATATGTATACCAGTAAGTTGTACATTTATTGTTTAGTGTAACACAAGGTATTTTGTTCAGGGCTGGTATCTATGTTACACCAGGAAGGATTAAAGGGACCAAGTTAGAGCAGAAACAGCAACCCTGGAGCAAGAACCCACGTCTTAGTGACATTACAGACACTAGTGAAGAGGTGTTTATTACTGAAGTTGCCTCTGATCTTACACTAGAAGAGTTTGAGGTGTTCCATGAAATGTACAGTGAAGAACTGAACAAGGAAGATGAGAGTGAAATTGAAGATAGTTTGTCTGATAATGAGTAATTGTGTTTAGTATATAATAATAATAGTAAAATGTACTGTATTTTTCTTTTGCAAATGAAAATAAACAATACTGCAACTAAGTTACATTTTTAGTATTATAGTTACTGTGCATCATGGGATAATTATTTTGTAGGACAAACTTTATGTGCAGTTTAAAGTCGGTTGTATAAAGTTGGATCTACAGACTAAACAGGGTACATTTTGTCTGATTGGATTGTGTCATTGTTCTGTGGCCAGTATATTGTACAAAAGAAGTCTTAAAAACTGAGAATACTTGGGATTAGTGTTTAAAAATCCTTTCTTCCACATTAGGATGGCGTGAACTCTTTAAAGTTCACATGGTTTATTCTGAAAACAATATTGCAAAGGAGATTACATATCAAAATGCCATATAAGAAGCATGCATCACAGAAACAAAAATGTAATACAAACTCTGCAAGATCTGAGATTCCACAGTGGTGATCATTAAGATTCTAGTCTTCTAGGATATGATCCTATGCAAACTGATGTATATGTACCAGAGTTTTGGAGGTGTTTGCTGCCCCCATCTTGAGGGTAGTCCGAGAAGAGTGAGTAAGATGTCCTTCCAACTTAACCCCTGAAGTTGTTGACTGCAGTGTGTGTCAAAACACTCAAAACCTAAACACACGATACAGCTAATCCTTGGAAGCTGAAATTGCACATTATATACAGGCCACGAAACCTAGAGGTGTGTAATTCAACACTTTGAAGTTCAATTTTTTAATCGCCTAGAGAAGCTTATGTATTCTAGCAAATAATGTCTCAGTACAGGCACTGCCCGGCGTGGATTTTTCTAGATCAGTATTTCAACAAAATTGGTAGTGCACATTACTTTTCTTAGAATTTGGAATTTTGTGCAATTCAATTTGACGTGTAAGTCTGCTGCCTTTGTGTATTCAGTGTACCTTGTACAATACTGGATGACTGAGTCATAATTGTTTTAGGTCAAGACAATTTATTTCACTCATTTGGTAACAAATGTTGGCTCTGATATTTCTCATCTTACTTCCTCTGGCCCCAGTGACTCTGTTGTCAGCTTCAAAACTTGTATGTACACTACGTTTGTTCTGAGGGACACAGCAAGTTTCTCTGAAATATTGGGATCTTTTACCACACTACATCGTGTCACATCCCAGAAGTCATGAATCCTGATATTAATCACTTCATAACCTTATGTAGCAGAAAAAAAAAGCAGTTCAATCAACCATGTTACAAAACTGGTTAGTTAACCTTAACAATCTGTAAAGAAAGCTTTTAACAGATGTTTTGCTTATGCTGGTGATACTACCAGAAGAACCCCACTAATCGGGAAATTACATTGTAGTGTAGCTGTAACATAACTTATGTAGTATTAAGGGGAATGAGAAGGGAAGAAATCAAAATATAAAACCAACCCTACATGCACTGGAATATATACACAACAGATGCACAAAATCTCCTACATGTTTTGGCGCTCCTCAGGTGCTATCATCAGGGGATCTTCACTGCGGTTAAGGTAGTGCTTTTGAAATCGTCACACACTTGCACAGGTATTAAAATTCAAGTAAAACACAAGTGAAACTACCCATGAATTGTTAAAATGTTAAAACAACAACGGAGAATTTTATGAGCTCCTTGTAGGCTGTGATTGGAGGGAAATCTTCCAGACGCTACCTCGAAACCCAAATATGGGTACAGTTCTGGTAGTGTGTGTGTATACACTCTGTAATGAGTAGAAGCCCGTGTTTTAATTGAAAATTTAATAACCCATCCAAGTTTGTGACTGTGCCTCATACATCAGGCCATTTTGAAAGCACTGCATAACTATAGTGACTACTGAAGATGGTACGCTAAGGAGTGCCGACACATGTAAGAGATTTTGTGCGTCTGTTGTGTATATATTCCATTGCATGTAAGGTTGGTTTTACATGTTGATTGCCACACTGTGCACGACACACGCAACATTAATAAAGAGAAGGGAAGAACTCGGAAATGTGAGCAGCAGTCAGATCACCAATTATACTTACTGAGGGCAGACCAAAAATTATATTAGGATGAAAAGAGTCACATAGGCAGTATTCCCTGTTCATGTGGAATGAAATGCTAGACTATTCAAAAACAAAGTAATACCTTCATGTGTTCGTTAGGCATGCATTATTAACGAAGTACACAGCGCCGCAGATGGACGAGAGAAACTTCACTAGACAAAGGACGATGACTGGCGCTTCCGTTCCTACACGTTGGCAGTACCAGATGGCCTATAGGCTATCTTGCACATACATGTGCACAGATGTTACTATTAAAAATCTAATGCACTGATCCATGGGTTTAATATTCAACAATTGTACACTCTGCCCATACTGTATTTATGTGTTCTTTACTTATCTCAGAACAAAAACTGACTTGTGCCACTTACACCATAAACTGATTGGTTTTTATAACCGAGATGAAAAGTGTTTACTGCAAGGTATGGACGGGGTTTAAATAAAGCAGTCTGCGTGGAGCAGCAGCAGTTTAACCCTGGTGGTGGTGTGGTGGTAGTGGTGATGTGATGGTGTGATGGTGGTGGTGTGGAGGTGATGGTGATTGTTGTTGGTGTTGTTATTGCTATTATTGTTGCTGTTGCTGTTAATACCATATATATATGTGTGTGTGTGATTGATTCGTGGCCTAAAGTGGGAACCTTAAGCACAGTTCTCTTTGCTGACATGATGTATGAACTGTCATGCCCATTTAGTGAAAAAGCACCTGTTGAAACAGACCTATCTTTGTGCACAACCTTACCGCCCAAATTAATTGCATGTAATGTGCTTATGACTTTTTTTGACCTGTACCACTAACGCATTATTATTTATTACTATGTTTGTAAGTACATTCTGAGAGTCAGTTGTTTGTATTGTACTGTAACTTTTTTTCATCATGCATTGGTGTTAACAATGGTGCAGTGCTGGGCTGTAAATCTGTAACCACTCATAGAAATTAAGTTATACTTGTTATATTCATAGTTATTACATTTTTAGATATTGTAACAATGGCGCTGTTTGCCAATGTGACAGGTGACTCGCGTCAGTGGATGGCAGTACAACTAGCCACGGATTAGCATTGGCTTACTAATCATTACTCTGATTCATGGTACTGATATCATTAAAACCACTTTATTCCTGCTGTTACACTCCTAACCTGTTTCAGCCCTAAAGGGGCCATCATCAAGGAGTGCTGATAACTTTTCGTGAAGAGGATAAATATGTTGACCGATACACTTCGTGAGCAGGGTCAACAAGTTTATCAGCACTCCCTGAGGATTGCCACTTGAGAGCTGGAACATGTAGGAGTGTAAGAGTGTGAAAATAGTGGTATTAATATATATTACTGTATTAGTCGGATTTTTACGTAAAATAGATTATTTGTGTTGGCAGTGCTGGGGTTTCACAAATTCTTGCGTAGAACCAATGTAATTGTGACTTACGCCTGAAATATATTACATTTCAGACCCCAGACATCAGGACATGGACATATAGCTATCTGTTCCTAATACTATGTCAGCAACACAATTGAATGTTTTTAAACCCTATCGTATTTGTAGATTATACAGTAGTATTAACATGGATCTTAAAGAAACTGGGCGGCAGTGTGTAGACTAGATTTGTGTCGCTCAGGATAGGATCCAATGGCGAAATATTTTGCCCACTGTATTACACCACTGGGACCCACAAGAGAGGGGGAATTGCTTGGAATATCTGGGCCACTGTTAGTTTCTCAAGGACTGTGCTGCATGAAATTAAGTTAAAGGAAGACAATGTATAAAAAGTGAAAATCAGTATGGTTTACAACATATTACATGAGGGAATCATTTTATATAGCTTACAAGCAAAAACAAACAAAATTACTTACATTAAACACAATCAAGCTAGGCAGTATGGGCCGGTCTTCACGTAAAGACTTACTTCACATATGGGTGTGAGTTAGTCAGCGGTTCAAGAGCCCATTTTCCAAGTGCGTTTCGGTTTCAGAAATGAGATCAAAAGTGAATTGGTGTGTCATTAAGAAGTTTCTGTGGGTTGTGGAGGAGATGGACCGTTGTACAGGAACCGCCCAGCCATTACTCCATTGTGTTTGTGGTTTGCTTAGATGGGGGGTTGTAACGCCGAGGCTTTCTGTCAGAGTCAGATGTGGCAAAGACAACAATGGCTTCATATGGATAGGAATTAAAAAAGGTGGGCATTGTATGTATAACTTAAGTTTGTAGCACCTTAGCCGTCAACAATCTAATAAATACTTAAACGGTCGCCATTGAAGCACAGCAATGCCTTCTCTGTAATGTTGACCTATGCATGTCACTGCAGAAAGTACGAAACACACTTTGGTCTTCATGTAAAGAGCCCGTTATTTTTGTCCAATTTTAACCAAATTTAGAGTTTCTCAACAGAATTTCATAAAATTATCAATCATGCTGATACATGTGGACAGACGGACAGACTCCACCTTATCGTAGTGAGGAGGTTTGAGTATGCCAGTGACCCTGAGAGCTATACCAGCAGTAGCGTAGCTACTGGTAGGGTCTCCCTTGCTGAACAGGTCAAAGGGTAGGCGTCAGACGAAGAGAGACACCAAAACTGATGCCTGAAGCAGTGTCATCAGTAGTGGCTTGAAGCACAGAGCAAATGATGCTCGAGATGGTTCAAGTTTGTATAGCAACAGGCGTGACCAGAGTGGTATGAAGGGCTGTTGTACTGCAATGTGGAAAGCAAATGGAAAAACTAGCACATTTTCACTTTTCCTGGATAGTCTCTTTCCAAAAACTGAGATATCATATGCACGAGATGCTTCCTCTGGAGACAAAATTATCCGGAAGTAAAATACTCCCCCAATTGGATCTCCGGGGGGGATTGTTTCTAGAGGAAATGTCATGCAGGCGTTACGACAAGAAGGGGTGCAAAGAGCAGAAGGAACATCACAGCTACAAGATTGGAACATGGAACATAATGACCTTGAATCAAGGAAGCAAATTGGAGAATTTGAAAACGGAAATGCAGAAGAATGAGGTGTATGTGCTAGGTGTCAGTGAAGTATGGTGGAAAGGACAAGGTGAAATAAGAAGTGGTGATTATACAGTTTGTAATCCAGAAGGTGAACTGGCTGAAAGAGATGTAGTGGTGCATTAAAGTATAGTGAGAAGTTTTGTTAAGAAGATTGTTTGTAATGACAGAATCATTGCTCTGAAGTTAAAGGCAGAACTGAGAAGTATTCTGGTTATGCAAGTGTGCGTGCCAACATCGGAGTATGAAGATGATATGATGAAGTGGAGAAGTTGTATGACACAATTGAAGAAATTCTTGAGTAACATGGAAAAGGTGACACAAACATACTGGGGGACTGGAATAGCGTTGTTGGAGATGAGTCATATTGGAACATTGTTGGATCATATGGACTATGCAGACGGAATCACAGGGTTCAAATGCTCATTGACTTTTGTGAAATAAATGGACTGATTATTACCAACACATGGTTCAAGAAGCCAAAAAGAAGACTACACATGGAAGGCACCTGGAGATTGGAGTCAACATTAGTTGGAATACATCCTTGTGAAACATCGATTCAGAAGCAGTGTGAAGGATCTGCAGACACTGCCTGGGGCAGATATTGACTCTGACCACAACTTACTGGTTGCCAAAGTCCGCACCAGGTCGAAGAAAATTATAAGATTCCAAAAGAGCAGACCTAGATGGGATTTGGAGAAGCTATTTGCTCAAAGACAAAGAGTGCAGGATACTGTAGAAGAGAAACTCGGTGCAATTGAATGTGAAAGTGGGAATGCTGAAGTGCAGTGGAAAAATATACAAGAATGTGTGTTAGATACTATCAGTGATTTGGTTGGTAAAGTTGAGAATAGAGTAAGAAAACCATGGATTACATGGGAAATGATCAGTAAAATGGATGAGTGAAGGAAATGGAAGAATGTCAACACTGAAGAAGGCAGGAACTACAGGAAATTGAGGAATGAGTTGAAAAGAGCCACAGAAAAGGCCAAAAAGGAACATCTTGAGAACAAATGTAAAGAGATTATGGAATTTCACAGAACAGGCCGTTATGATTTGATGTACATGAAGACAAAAGAACTAGGTTGGAAGGAGACCCAAGGGATTCAAAATATTGGCATTGAAGAC
>Ga0209629_10002724_pt1 | contig 12207 bp, 7 predicted proteins | sample TergutCu122P5_FD_187286 | JGI IMG/M metagenome (GOLD analysis project Ga0209629, IMG submission 187286) | Cubitermes ugandensis P5 segment gut microbial communities from Kakamega Forest, Kenya - Cu122 P5 (SPAdes) (version 2) | ecosystem: Host-associated > Arthropoda: Insects > Digestive system >...
TTCAAAATATGAATAAAATGCAGATATGTTGATACGTTACGTAAATTTCCTCCCAACTCTTTCTGAACTTTGTGTGTGTCCTCTCATTAATGAACCTTGTCATAAATTTTCAGTACTTCACAATCACATATTTTATGTGCAGCATTTCTGTTCATACCTCACAGAGTACATGACTCGTGTTAATTTAAAAAAAAACCAAGTTTTTAAAAATATTTAAAGGAAAATCTATACCTGGTGTAAGAATAATGAGAAATACACCACCTCGTGGGAAAGTTCAGAGAATACAATTGCTACAGTAAATGGTATACAAAGTTACCACTGGCCTGTAAATTGACAAGAAGCATAATAATACTTACTGCACTTCAGTAACTTCAAAACATTATTTACTTTATAGAACGAAGAATTTAGCAGGGTTCCAATTATTTTGTAATTTGTACTGTGAAAGAGATTCTAAATATCTAAGCCTCATAACAATATCAGTATAAATATAACAATAGGTTGACATAAGCCTTTAGATTCATCGGTCTTCTCTCTCAATTGTGTTGAAGCAAACTCGATTGAGTCGTAGTGAAAAACCTGTTACATTACTACTTTGTTCGCTACAAATACAGCATACACCGGTATACTGGCCTGGGAAGCTTTAGGCGCCATGACGAAGAACAACGTGACATGCGGGACTGGATGTTCTCAATGAGGGGACGATGAGGATAAATCTTTTGAGGGACGTGTCGATATTTTGTATTGTGGACATTTGTCATCGCCTTAGAGCAACCGGCTGACTTTAATTCTGAATATTAGAAAATCAAAATTAGTCTATAAGGTTCGAGACGGAGGGTTAAACAGGAATATCAATACATTTCAACACAAAAAGTGATTTGTCACAACCAGAATAAAGAGAGCGCCAGGTTCCATGGAGACGTTTATATAAAAAAACTAATAAATTTTTCTCATTTCCTTATTACTGTTTTTGAGCAGGCATGTAAATGGCACATTTCGCTAATTTGATCTCCACAGTACATTATGTACTTGAAATGAGCCTATTATATTCTAATGCTTATTTCAGAGAATATTTCTCTTATAATTAAATTAAAAAGAAGATCAAAATTGAACGAACTCCTCTGTAAGCTTCTATTAATTTCATTATTTCCTTTAAAAGTTTGGTCATTGAAGTAAAAAGTCTCAATCATGACTGAAAATATACATGCATTTAATTACTATAAAGCTTTACAAATTCTTCTAAAAAAGTTCTGGTTAGGGGAATTTATGGTTGGTTGACTTATAGTTAAAACATGGCTTTCTGTGAACACTGACGCTGTTTCTGTCTTCATGTGTGGGGAATCAAACTAACTGGTGAACAACCCACAATGAGATATTCTGCGTCACTCTATTGAAATACTCGCACGCTGTTGCAATTTCTATTCTTATTACCACGCTGGAGATTCTATTGGCAGTGCGTGTCTATTTGAACACTTTACAACCCAATGGTTCCTTTACGTAACTGGAGGCTTGCATTTCCACAGCTGTACTTTATGTGTAAGAAGTGCATTCATGAGCTGTGTATTTTTCTCATAACAAAGAAGGATTACTTCCCTATACAGCCATAAGTGAAAGACTTTCATAACCGAGATGGAGTATGTTTCCTGCACAGCATGATACCGATCACGTTATTGCCTTAAAAGAGGTAAGATCTTCTAAGGCGTCACTTCTCTTACTTGGCAAGATGGATACGATTGTTTCAGATAAATCCCTTTTACCAGTATTCAGATGAAAGCGTGGATGAATGGAAAAGGTTACTGCTAACTATTGAGTCTCACAACAAGAAAGACAATTTGGATTTTCCTTTTATTGTTTCAAATCTTTTGAGAATGTCACATTTAAAAGCATATATACTTACAAATGAAAAAGATGCTTCTCATTTTACATTCAAAGGACCCAGCATCGTGATGTATTATTATAATTAAAGCCAACAAGTTGCACTATTTCTCAACTTTATTTTGATAAACAACACTACATGTTTCGTACAAATTTAATGTCCATCGTCAGGAGTCTTTACACTGTATTCACAGCATTTGCTATTTATCATATTGCTAACTGTTTTTTTCTGCATATTTTGTTACACAGTTTTTCTGCGTTGGTCTTATACAGTTTTTCTTTGGTGTTCTTATATTGTTATGTTTGTTTTACTTGTTGGGCTTTGACGAATTTGACAAATACCAGTTGCTGTGAATACAGTATTAATACTCCTGATGATGGAAAGTAAGTCTGTCCGAAACATGTTGAGTTCTTTACCAAAATATATTTGAGAAACAGTGCATCTAGTTGGCTTTTATTTTAAGAATATAAGAATGTTTCTTACTTTACATCATGTTATCTATGTTTTTACAGATAGGCGGTTTGTGGAATCTATTTATTGGAATTCAGGCAGCAGTATCAATCGATTATCTCGATGAAGACCGCAGAAAAGGTAAGTTCCAATCCTAGTATCAGTGACGTAACAGTGGAGTCTCTGTGACAGCCAGAAGGAAACTGAGGACGGAGGGGTACAAGCAGTATTCTTCCTAACCTGAACACAAGACTACAGTAGCGGTCAGATTCCTCCTAGGCCTTTAAATTACCAGAAACATTCGCCTGTATCCTTTGAGAAGGGGTCATTGTGGGCCCCATAGCCAATCATAACGCGTTGGAGAATAGGAAACTCCTTAATCGTGCTAGCATTCGAACAATCTTTTGTTGTTATTTCAGCCCGTAGCCTAATCATGTCACCTGCTTTATCCCAGCTACTCTGTTAGCAGTGAGAGGGTCAAATAATGTAGTGGTGTTACAGAAATATACATGTAATGTGGGTTTACGGAAGATTCAGGATTTCCTGATGCCTAAGGAGCTGAAAGTTCTGGATGTGTAGAAATGTTTTGAACAACTGAAGAATGGAAGGTAGTTAAATTAAACCTACAGGTTTGTACTCCAGTCACTTTCAATCTGAATAACGTATGTTTTCTGAGTTACGAAAGGCAACTGTTGAAATTAATGCTAAGCGTATGAGCGGTAGGATAATCTGGCTGCTATAGGAGAGTAAAGAATATCAGTCTTGGTTGTAGTACGTTGACATAAGTTTCTGTATTATTAGAAATAAATAAAATACAATGTTAATTGAACTACATAAATCGTTGAACCACTAAGATACAAATATTAGTTTGTTAACCTGGCTCAGTAATCTAAATATTTTCACTGCACATAATTAACTGAGGAATCAGACGTTTTAAAGCAAACGAATTACAAATAGAGAATATTGACATTACCAAGTGATATAACTGTAGAAACGAAGTTACGTCCCAAACAGCTCCACATACCTTACACGCTGTTTCTTCAATGTGACGCAAATATTTGTGTAAAATTACAGTACAAAGCACGGTCGCAGCTATATAGGAATTTTTATAAATATATAAAATATCAGAATATATAAATACCAAAGATAAATTTGCATTAATGTGTCAGTACTATATTAGAAAAGTCAACTTATGCATGTCTGCCTGCTACGCTTCTCTGCGCAAGCACACATAAAGTAAGAACATAATTCTTTAAGATTTATTCATGCTATTTGACCATTTCCTTCTGCTGTATTGACGTTAGACGCTTGAGAATTTATGGGAATCTAATGAGTTTATACGTCCTTTTAGTCATTTGCACTCATATCAGGGCATTCAATGGATTTCACGTGCTATTACATAATATTATTCAACAACGGTTTCTATTCTCGATGCTCGAAGCTTTCTTCAGCCTCAGTTCTTTAATCACAGAGAACACAGTTGATGTCCAAATGTTTCTTTGGCTTCGGTGTATTCCCCACACAGAATACAGCAAATAGCCATGGAGAGGGTGATGTGACTCACTATAATCAAAACTATTTTTTATAGCGAAATAAAGACAGGCAATGTACGTGTAACGTAAAGTTGAGGCGCTTTCTTGCAACCATTGTTGTCGTTGTATAAATATTATATATTATGTATGTGTGTTTATAGTCTTTGGTATCCAGTATGCAATGCCCATGTGCTATATTGTCATCTGTGGCCTCTCCGGCTGTACAGTATTTTTCCACTTTGTCGCATAAAAGGCAAGAATTACTACACGTTATTGAACATAACAAGTGCACTTTGATTTTCTCTACAAATGTTCTCTAAAAAATTTCTTATTCTAAGAAGAATTCATCGCGAAAGTAGTGCACATATACAGAGGTTTTCATGTAAATTAGCAGTTATTTTTGTAATATATTAGTGAAAATTGAACTTTTTCGACAGAATTTAAAAAAATATTGAAATGTCAAATTTCAAGAAAATTCGTCCAGTGGGAACCGAGTTGTTCCATGCGGACGAACGGACAGACATACAGACACGACGAATTTGAGAGTCACTTTTCGTAATTCTGTGAAAGCGCCAAAACATTATTCCCCTTCTTGAGTTTTGGATTTTTCTGCATGTCTCCGAATGCTAATCAAACCTTAAGATGGTTGTCTATTTCAGCGTTACTTCCTGTAGACGTAGTGGTGGCTGTGGGTGGTGCGATAATGCTGCTGGTTGCCATTTGCCTCATTATAGGAACACAAAATGTAAGTGAAGCTCTAACGTTATTATCAGCTCTATGACCATTCCCCACGAAGTTACGTATATTGGGATAACATTGTGAATTCGCCCGTTGCAGGCTCGACCATGGGAACAGGCTTCCCTGACGTGTAAGGGTTTTATTTTAAATTTATATAAATTGAAGAAGAATCACTAGAAGTTCGGGTAAGATTTTTTTGCTGTGGTATGAACAGAGATTAATGCCTAGCCCCTGAGGGGAATGTTTGTCCTTAAGAGGGAAGATGTAATCAAAATCTATAGAATATTGCCCCATATAAAATTCATACACTACACCACCTCTTGCTACGATAGACATGACGGACAGAAATAGAACAATCCCGACAGAGGTGATAAATACATGAAATATTTTAAGCTGCAGACCCAAAGAAGATTAAACGTTCGTTATTCTAGACGCAGATAGTATAGTAATATTGAAATAGATCATTATTGTATGTGGTGTAATAATAATATTTGAGCGACAACCTGCAAAATAAAAACTTCAAAATTTCTGTAGGTTTCTTCCATTTACAGGGTAAACCGGTGCTACTAATGCCGTGGATGGCGTTTACTATTGTCTTCGTGGTTGCGAGTACAGTTCTTTATATCGTCTTCGCTGAGCGATACTTTGAAATTGGTTATACCGCTAATGGTGAAGGATACATTATAGGAGCTGTCATATACATCTGTAAGTAACTTTCTAGCTGAGTAAAATGAACAACCTCAGAGTTGGGAACGTCAGAATTTGCAAGATTTCACTGGGTTTCTCACTAGGAAGTTGCTGAGAATGTTAGTCCTCTTGGGCCTTAACACCTTGTCGACTGGCAAATAGTTACAAATACTTCGGAAGATCTTAGTGCCTGCTCAAGTAGCCCAAGAAGCGTAGCTTCACGTAAACTATGAATATATGGACCTATTTAGATAACTATCTACTATTCGACACAGTCTAACACTCCTGGAAAAATAAAATATCTTGCAATTGTTTTTACATATTAACAATAAGGGCATCTGAAATATTAGCCATATCAGAATGTTGTTTTTTTAAATTAACCGGTTATTTTAGTAAGTTTTTTGTTGCACATGAAAGCTACTGTAAAAAGTGCAAAAATGAAACTATTGTGATGAACTTAGCCAAGTGAGGCATTTACATAGCTGTGGATATTTATTTCTACACTTGGGCCATGTTAGTCTATTTCGAAGAGACCGAATGACGAGAAACTGTGAGAGGTAGATATTGTGTATTTAAAAATGGCGTTAAGTAATTACGTATTTTTCTTACACTAGCTACAATAAATATACGACACAGACTACCACGCTTCGTAGAACTAAAAAAAGTATTACAAAATTAAACAAGTTGACAAAAATTGTGTTCGTTGTTTTCAAGCTGTCAAGGCAAGCAGTGAATCGAAATTCAAGTCACAATTAATTCACACCATCATATCTACTTTTAGGATGGCTGTACACATATTAGACATAGTGCAGGGCTTACCTAAGTTACAAAAATGTATGAAAATTTTTCTTCAAAATTTACGTTCCCACTATGATGTATGAAACAATACAAAGAAAGAAAGACATATTAATAGGTCCAGAAATATACATATATATCCTCCAGGATCGTGCAAAAAAGTCGTAACGATGCAGAAACCCAAGTTGCTGGCAAGGTCCTGTGCAAGCTTCCCAAATATAGTGACAAATTTTTTTCTTTCTGCATCCTCAAAATTGTTCATAAATGATACATATCATGCCTTACGGCTGTTGGCATTTACACTAGAATCTTCAGGGATATGATTCATCTGTCTTGATATTGGTAGCAACATTTTGCAGAAGTCTGGACTCCGCATCTTCGGGGCAGAACAACGGTTTTTCTGAGCAAGTGGCAGCAGCTTCCACCTCAAATTTGTTGGCGCTGTGCAAAATCACGCTGTGCCACAATTACAAGAGAATATCCTTCACAGAATTTATTGGAGTTAACCTGGGAAATATAGTTTTTATTTTGTTGTATCTAACCTTATTTTCTTACGTTTATTCTATTGAGATTAATATTTAAAAGTTGCATGTAACAACAATTCATTAAAAAATCTCTGAATTACTCTTTATCATGGAAGGTTAAACAAACAAAATTTGTTTATATCTGTAACACATTCACTGACACACAGGAATTGGACAATATAAGCTTGCTTCTAAACCAGATGTTCTGTTTTACAGTGCTATGGACGTACTTCCTGTTGGTGGTGTACAGTCTGTACAGAGAAATAAAGGGAACAGCACCACCAAACCATGCCTAAAGAATTTGGCTGAATAATATCTTGTATGATTGAGAATGTTACGTCCGTTGTTTGCCTCTACAGCTAGGTTGATTTCTCGTGATATTCATTCATTCAGTAATATCTGACGACAGGTCCAAAGCCTCCTCCAAAACGATGCCTCCACATAGTGCGATCTAGAGCTTCCTCATTCAAATGAGGATATCCTCTCCTGTCCTTAAAGTCATCCAGCAGCTTCTTACGTCTTATTCCTCGTCTTCTTGCCTCTTCCATCTCCCCCTTTATCTTTCCTTCATTAACTTGTTTTAGAAGGCAGTTTCTGCGTAAAATGTGTCCAATCCAGTTAGCCTTCCGTTTTCTTATTTTCTTTAGGATATTCCTCTACTCATTGACTCTAAGCAACACTTCTTCATTTCTCGTATATATATAAATATATTCATATATATACATATATATAATTAAATGTGCGTTAAATAATAAACGAATAGGAAGAGAATGACTGTGTACCAAAACACTGTCCCAGTCTCCGGTACGGGGTATAAGGAATAGACTTACTCATTACTAACAGATCACACCTATACAATTATTACATTTATTAAGAGCAATAAGTAAAATTATTACTATTATTGTTGTAGTCCCTACCGGGTATGACTAATTTCTAATCATGTTTTATCCGAACAGACACTAATGTAGGGTAACGAAGCTTTCACTGGTTTAAGAGATAACATACAGTAGTCTTCCACCAACCTAAGCAATCAAGGTAATTGTAATGTTATCAGGAATTTACTAGGTGGAACTCAAGGACAATAAAATCGTCACACGACAAGTTCAATTAAGAAAAATATAAGTAGAAAATGTATTCTATTCTACTATATAAAATGTTAAGGTGTAGCTGTGAAGGCAATAGCTATCTAACAAACGTAGCATTGTTACATAAAACTTGCAAATAGATTATTTATCTTGTTCACTTGCTAATTTGCCTCTCGGTTACAAGTTATGATGTGTGAATATTAGAATTTAGCTAATTTGCGTTACCGAAAATATTCCGAAATTGCTCAACTCGAAATAAAAGTTAATTTTAAATACGCAGTCAGCACGACTTAAATAAAATCAACAGACGAGAGCAACACATTTCCAACACCGTAATATTTAAACTTATATCAGACATGACTTATATAAAATTAAATGCATTAAAGCGTGTCTATAAATCAACAGTGTGGAAAATTAGAACTTCTACATTTTTAAGTCATATGACGTCGGACACATTTGATATATACATTATCCACATGTTTGCAATTTGTTTCTACATTATTAACTTACGCGTGGTCGAGTTCAGCTTAGGCATATAGTCTGTTTTATATCCACATGTGTATGTTTTATTAGATGTTTTATTTCACGTGTACTTCATATGTAAACAATGTGGGATCCAATATAGTGCGCAAATTAAGGTACTTGTTCTACTTTAATCTGGCCTGAAGATGGCTGCATGAGCAGCCGAAACATGTCGCCATGCGATTATTAAATTTGTAGTTACTTACTATTGTGGACTATTGTTGTGGTGTATAGACGTATAAAAATATATCGATACTTCTGTTTTGTCACACAGCGGAATGGCAAACATTAAAGTATGTAGAATTTATTATTTATAAGAATAAGTTGATTATGTTAAATTTATCGGTCGTACATAATCTAAACAATCAGTCTGTCGAAACATTTTGAAACTGCTGACTTACTAACAATATTCTGTACGCTATTTTTAAGTGTATTTATAAACTATCTATATACCAAATTTAATATTCACTGATATAACCAATAAATATTAAACACATTGTGGAAGCTTTTCATTTTCCCGTGATGGTGCAGCATTCAAACTTCATGCAACGTAAGTTCCATTATTATCGATTAACACAGTTATCAATTAATATTGATGATAACCGTAGTAAAGATAATAATTTCGAATGTACGAAGGCGATCACACAGTGTTCGTTACTCTCCACAAAGTTTAAAAACACTTAAATTATTCAACAAATATTAGTAACAAGCCAAATTTTAAAATTTGTCAACATATATTATTAACACCCCGTCATTTTGAAATTTATCAACAAATATTATTAGCGCCCTTCATTTTAAAATATGTCAACAAATATTCGTATGAACCCTCATTTTAAAATATGTTAAAATATATTAGCGACCCTGCAAATTTTAAAATTTGTCAAATATTATTGGTAACACCTCACATATTAAAATTTGTCAAAAATTAATAGTAACACCCCTCATTTTAAAATTTGTCAACAAATAATATTTACACCATTCATTTCAAAATTTGTCAACAAATATAAGTAACACCACTCATTTTAAAATATCAACAAATATTAGTAACACCCCTCATTTTAAAATTTTTCAATAAATATTATTAAAACCCCTCATTTTTAAATTTGTCAAAACACATTGGTAACATCCCTCAATTTAAAATTTGTCAACAAATATTATTAACACCCCTCATTTTAAAATTTGTCAACAAATATTAGTAACAACACTCATTTTAAAATATGTCAAAAAATAGTATTAACACCCTTCATTTTAAATTTTGTGAAAAACTTCTGTAACATCTTTCATGTTAATTTTGTCAACAAATATTAGAAACGCCCCTCATTTTAAAATCTGTCAACAAATATTAGTAACGCCTCTCATTCTAAAATTAGTCAACAAATGTAAGGAACACCCCTCATTTTAAAATTTCACTGAAATCCAGCGGTAGCCGGCGCAGCGGACGGTCCGGCAGACATCAAGGGTGAATTTCATAATAATTTTCTGCAACTCTGATTCCGCATTTCCGTATTCGTATGTTCGTTGTTCACACAGATTCGTAGTATCGGTTGCAAGAAAGTCATATCTGCTCGAAACTTCTGACTGAGTAGAAGCGAAAAGATATAATGACAACCTAAGTTTATCGTCATGTTTAATGTTTCAATAAGAAATAAATATTTCGAATTCATTACTTTTAACACTTTTATTACCTTATTTGATTTGTAAAAAATTTATTGACTACATGCAGTTTAATTACATAGAAAACTCAATGGAAAAATATTAATTTATTTCTATAAATATTACGTTTTCTTGAAGGTTTGAACTGCATATATGCTTATACATATATACATTAACATTACAAATTTAAGTACAGAAAAATATTGTCATTTATGTAACTCATCCTGCTTGTGCCAGCACAGGAACTGCAATCAATACTTCGTCTTTTTGAAAAACTTGGTCCTAAGACCATGCATTATATGAACTCCTGTGTTACCCAATCATTGTCGAGTTTTCACCAGAGGTACAGATATTGTATTCAACATTATGGGGCATGATTTTTTGTGTCTCAAACTGGACTATAGAAGACATCGTCACGTCCCGGCCTTTATACTGCAAATTAATGATCTCCCTGTACCCTTTGAGAGGTGGAAGAGTGGGCCATACAGCTGATCTGAAAGTTTTCGAGTAGATGAAATCCCCTTGTCTATGCCAGGAATCGACTCACTGTTTCTCGGCTCTCCAGCCTGTTGCCTAGTTATTGTCATCATAACGCAGCCTGTCTTGCGACAGGTCCATAGCCTCTTCCACGGCACATTCTACAGAGATTGCCAACCAGCACTACCTTTTCAAATATCCAGTATTTTGTAGTTTAATTAAAGTCATAAGTAGTTCCCTACGTCTTCTTTCTCGTCTTCACTTCCGTTAAATATTTCCATCAAAACGAGAGTTGAAGTCAATTTCTATGTGAGATGTGACCTGTCAATTTTACGTTGTTCTTTCTGTGCATAGCGAAAACCAATTCGCTAAATATACCCAACATAATGCACAAATCCTTCTTTGGGTATTTATATTACAATATCACATTGAGTGTTCTTACATGCTTCCATCCACAAGGGACCATCATGAGGGAATCAAACTAAATCTACGCCGCATGAAACCAAATTAAACACTCTACAGAGCTGACATGGTGTAAAATATTCAAATAGTTAAAATGTAAATATTTCTTGTATAACAGTTGTGTAAGTGCACTGGATCTTGATGTACTGGAAATTATTGTTTAAAAAAAATTAAAATAAATATAATATAAACATTAAGAAACATTTAAATTATATAAATTTTAAAATATACATTAAACTCGGACGTACAACGAGAGCTGCGATAACCAATACTGCACTTACCATTATACCGAAAGCAGCCTACGTACTTAACGGAAGTTAACACAGTACTATCACGCATGCACGTGTAAGTGCAGTCCGCCCAAACCTTCCGAATCTCGGTACAGTACTAACTTTCGTTAATTACGTAGGCTGCCTCTGAATCCGGGTTCTTACAGTAATGTTTATCACAACTGTTCTTCTGTTCTAATTTTATGTATGTTTTGTACGTCGATATATTTTAAACGGTTCTTAAAGTTTTTAAAATTATTTTCATGTACATCAAGACCCAATATTCTTATACAGCAGTTATACAAGAAATATTGAAATTTTTTAAATCTTTGTCTCTTTTACACCATGAAAACTGCGCATAAGAGTTGCGTTATGCGATATTGCTTAGAATTGATTCTTTGACAATGTTCCTTTGCGGATCGAAACTTACAGAAATATTGAGTGTGATATTGTAATACAAATATCAAAGAAAAATTGTGTGCATTTTGTTGGTTTAGTGTCGTGAATTGGTGCCATGTCCAGTAAGGCTTCTTTTGTTTTATTGTGTGTAGGATGTTCTTTTTCTCCGCGATTCTTTGTAACACATCTTCATTTTTCAAACGATCAGTCCAACTGATCACTTCTATCATTCTTCAGCACAACATTTCATGGCCATACAAGACCGTTATATATGAAATTGAAACTACACTTCCAGTTTTTATAAAATGAAGGTGTATTACAATTTGAACACTATTGCTCGGCTTATTCTGTTATTCCTTGGAAGGGGAATGCGTCCCATCAGCTGCCATGTATGTAGAATTGCCACGTTTTTTGTAACACAGCTTTATCTTAAATAGTATATAGCCTTGAGCTTCGGCATTTGAGTTAACAAAATGAATTGATGACTAGAATAAATCCATGAACTCTGACCTTTCAATTTAAGATGTTGCACGGTTTAGGCTGAATATGTGTGTGTGTGTGTGTGTGTGTGTTTGTGTGTGTGTGTGTGTGTATGTTTTTGTGTGTGTGTGGGTGGGGGGTTTTAAGTACAATTCTTAACCTGATGTTCGACTCTCCGGCACAAGTAAAAGTATTTCGCAGTCCGTAAATACGGCTTTGTGCCCACTTGCTGATTCAATTAAACGTTTCTCAAAAACTCCA
>Ga0209629_10002725_pt1 | contig 12206 bp, 15 predicted proteins | sample TergutCu122P5_FD_187286 | JGI IMG/M metagenome (GOLD analysis project Ga0209629, IMG submission 187286) | Cubitermes ugandensis P5 segment gut microbial communities from Kakamega Forest, Kenya - Cu122 P5 (SPAdes) (version 2) | ecosystem: Host-associated > Arthropoda: Insects > Digestive system...
AAACTCACCGATGGCGCCAGCCAGTGGGAAGAAAACGCCTGCGCGCCCAATCTGCGCCAGGCCGAGGCCCTGCGGCAAGGGCTGGCCGCCGCCCGCCGCGCCATGGCCACCGCCAGTTTGCAAGCCCCCGATCTCTTGGCCGTCGACCTGCGGCAATGCCTGGAGGCGCTGCACGGCCTCATCGGCCTGACCAGCACCGAGGATATCCTCGACGCCATTTTCAGCCGCTTCTGTCTGGGCAAGTAAGGCTTTGACGCCGGTTTCTTGCGGGAGGAAACGATGATTTCTCCTTACATCATAAAAGAGCTTTTTTAAATCATCTCATTTATTGGAGCCATGCTATGAAAATGACCAGATTCTTTGTTGTCCTTGCTGTGGCCGCGTTGTTAGCGTCGTCGGCTTTCGCGCAAATTGACCCGGCACTGCTGAAAAAGGCGGAGGCGGGAGACGCTAGAGCGCAAAATGCGGTGGCAGAGTCTTACGATAAAAACCAGAACTATAAAGAAGCCTTTGCTTGGTACAGCAAGGCGGCAAATTATGGACTGGCCCGTGCTCAATACAATTTGGGCGTAATGTATGCCGAAGGTCGAGGCGTGCCGCAAGACGATAAAAAAGCCCTTGATTGGTATAGCAAGGCGGCGAATCAAGGAGATGCCGGCGCCCAATACAACCTGGGCCAGATGTATAGAACAGGCCGGGGTGTGGCGCAGGACAATAAAAAAGCGGTTGCCTGGTATACCAAGGCGGCAAATCAAGGGTTTGCCGATGCTCAATCCAACTTGGGCGCAATGTATGTACAAGGGTTGGGCGTGCCGCAAGATATCGTCACTGGCTGTGCCTGGATATATGCCGCGGGCAACGCCAATAACAGCGCCTATTGCGATGCCGCCTTGACCTCGGGGCAAAAGAGCAAAGCGCTTAAGAAGAAAGACGAGCTTGCCCCCAAAATCGCTCTGTAGGGCCTGCCCATTGATTGGTGTCCGTGCGCCAACGGCTTGGCTTGCCGCCGCCAGCCGGTTGTGCCGGACGCCTTTGCCGAGATACGGCATAGTTAGGAAATATTAGTGTTCCGCTGTTTCTGCCTGGTTAATTAATGGTGTTGTTCCGTTTTTTGTCCAGCGAGGCCTAAATCCTTGATTTTCTTCTTGACAGGAGGAGGATATTTACCGTAGGTTTACCACCATTAAAAAAATGATCATTGTTATCTTGTTTTAACGAGAACGAAAGAATGATGAATTGTCGCCGGCAATGGCAAATTGTTTCAGCTAGTTCTAATAGCTGGCGCGTATTTTGCTTTCAAATGCATTGTCGTCGGCACTGGCAAATTATTTCAGCTAATTCTGATAACTGGCACGCTTTTTGCTCTCTCTCTCTCTCTCTCTCTCTCTCTAAACATAGCCTAGCCAGAAAAGATATTCGCAATCGCCAAATTTTTTATTTGCTTCGTGAAAGCCCCGTTTCCTCGCCAGAGGGAGCGGGGCTTTTTTTGATTTTTTTTCAATAGCTTCTTGCTATTGGCGCTGGCGCGCTGTGAATCCCTCAAAAAAAGGAGAAAAGTATGAAAAAAAAAGTTTTAAGTGTAGCACTTTTTACGGCAATGGCGGCCTTAGCCTTGGGGCCTATTTCAGCCAATGCCGCCGGCAACGGTTTTTATGGCGTTGGCAAATTGGGTGCCGTATTTCCCAGTGATAGTGATGCCGACACAGGTTTTGCCGGCGATATTGGTATTGGTTACGACTTCCTATCTGGTTCCGCTCTGTTGGGCGTTGAGGCCACCATCGGCTACTACAATTCGTCAGCCAAGTCTCCGATTGATGGTACAGATATCAATACCAAGACGGATATTGATATCGTCCCATTCGCTCTCACGGTCAAGGCTGGCGGTAAGATCGCCGACAAAATGAGGCTGTATGCCGGCGCGGGCCTTGATGTAGTTTACACATCGATGGATTTCAGTTCGGACCGTTTCACTTATAACGGCTCTGGCCCCTATAGGCTGGGTGGAAGTGCAATGAGACCGTCTTTGGTGGGCATCTATTGGCTGGCATAACGTACGATATCAGCGAGCAGTTGTTTCTCGGGCTTGAAGGGAAATATATGTGGCTTAATAAACCCACAGTTTCTGCCTCTATTGTGGATGACAATGGCAAGGTGGTGGCCAAGTACAATGCTGGCGAAGTGGATGTCAATGGTTTCGCTTTGATGGCGGTTGTTGGCTTCCGCTTTTAACTTTTAGTTTGTACTCAAGCAGCATGATTTGATAGGTATGTTGAGCGCGCCAGCCCATGGCCTAAGCTTAAAATTCGTGTGAAGGAAAAATGGCAACAAGAATTGCTGTTTCATTCGGTACAATGCACGACAACTGGTGGGATCATCGCCGCTTTTTTGAAAAATCACAACAAACAAAGGAGAAACACTATGAAAAAGACGATCTTTTTTGCCCTCATCATCGTCAGTGCCGCTTGCATGGCTTTTGCCGGCCAGGCGAAGGAAAACGCCAAGTATCCGGTTGCGACGCTGCCAATCACAATCCAAGCGCATGGGAATTCTTATACTATAACCAAGTACAAAGTCGAGCAAAATGGATACACAATGATTGAATTGATTGGACCTGGGTTCAAGTTCGACGGAGATGATGTCAAAATTTGGTGCGGATTTATTTCTAATGGTAAAGAATTTCAAGCGGTTAATGTATCTTGTCCGGTACACACTGATAAAGGGAAATTGATCTTGGACAAGAAAATACTCATTTATTCGTTTAATACGTCGGCAAAGCCAGAGGTGCTCATTGTGTATCCAAGAGACGATGCGTCGAAAAAAGTGAGAATCAACGTCAAGTAATCATGATGTCACCCAACAAACGAACGTCAACAAAAGGAGAAAAATCATGAAACAATTTTGCTTACGTTCATTTTTCATTCTTTTATGCCTGACGACAAGTATGCTGCTTTTCGCTTGTGTTCATGCCGGTCTGACGCTGACCACGGGACAAGCGAGACCGCCGATTGCGCCCGAGGAGGTGAAAATTTATGAAAACGCCGGGAAGGTGCCGGGCAAATATGAAGAAGTTGGCATCATCAATGCCAGAGGCGACTATGTGGATACGGATTTAGCCGATATGTACAAAGCCATGCGCCAGGAAGCGGCTAAATACGGCGCCAATGGCGTCATTTTGGGCGCGGTGGACGAACCGGAGACCAGCGGCAGGATCATCCGTAGTATTACCGGCTACGGGGGAGACCGCGCTGGCAAAGCCACGGCCATTTATGTCTTTCCGGAAAAGCTACCCTGAAAGGATGCATCGAACGGAAGGCGAAAACCAGTGCTGAATAATGTCAACCGCCCGATCGAGGTCGGGCGGCGATCCGGTTTTTTACACATTTAGGAGCCAGCCATGCAATATCAGACGCTTCACGCCATTCCTTCCAAATATAAACTTTCCAATCGATGGTTATGCGCCGCGTTGCTGGTGTTTGTCCTGATGTCAGGATTTTTGACTGGATGTGGGCGATTGACACCGGAACAACAGGGAGTCTTCGACAAATATGCCAATTACCCAGATGTGGATTGGTACAACGAAAATAAAGCGGAGCTTTCTGTCGTCGATGTTAGCAATGAAGAAATCAATCATCCAGAGTGGCGTATTCCGGAGGAGAAGATCAGGGCTGCCATGCGGGCGGAAGGGCTGACAGAGGTAAGGGTTACTTATTCCAATGAATTTCGTCCTGATGTGAAGCTGGCCCACATTGAGGGTGGACACTCTCTTGGAGACCCGATGGCGATTACATATAAGCGCCTGCTGAGGATTAAATTTTATAATGATCAATTGCCTCTTCAAAAAAAGATGGCTCAAGAACTGTTGGGAAATGACCAATATGCCGACAGTTTCGGCAAAAAATTTTATGTGCTCAATGCCGAAACGCTTGAGAACATACCCGTTATCGTCGCTCGTTGGGCAACGAAAGCCGTGTTCCCCGGGGGCGAGATTGCCGCGTCCACTTTTAATGGTTTTGTCATTGCCTTTGATTTTAACAATCCGGAAGTGAAAAAGGCGCGGTTTATACTCGTTTGTTTTGCGGGCATATCCAAGGACGAATCCCAGGAACTGGAGACGGCGCCATTATTTTTTATGGGTGAATTGAGTAAAGACTACTATACGCCGCTGGTGGCATATCCGAAACGGCTTGGCGATCCTCTGAAAAAAAAGACTCCGGTTGCAACTCTGGCATCAACCGCGGCTCCGGCACCAGTACCCACTACCGCCGGAGCGGGTAAGGGAAAAGTAAGCCGAGGGAAAACTGAAACGCCCAAGGCGCAGGAAGTTGAGAGTAGAAAATTAGCGTCAAATAATGGAGATACATTAAGAACGAACAGCGGCGACAAAAGCAATGGAACCCTGGAGATAGTCACCCTCTATCTTCCCGATTTTATTGTTTGCAAACCGGCAGTCGGGCAAAAAATGAAAAATGTGGAAGTGTATCTTGTCGGCGACAATTCATGGGATAAAAGTTACAAGGCATCGAAAATAGTTACTGATCCAGTTATTTATGATGGTGCTGGGACATGGTGGACTACGGATAAAAGTGAGATTCGTGCGATTTTCGATATTCCGAGGAATGATGTTCTTTTTAAACCAAAAAAGATCAAGTTTGTTGTCGATGGGAAGGAAATGTATTACGACCTCTCCGCATCCAAATGGGAATAAAATCTCTGATCGATTAAAAGTAGACAGGGGACGGTTCTTTGTCTATGTGCTGATCCCTTCGATCAAGTCTTTTGAGGAGGTGAATAGTGAAACTATTTTAGACAAGGAACCGTCCCCTTGTATGTCTACACGTCCAATCCATTTAGGCCACTGGCTTTGCCGGAGGTTACCGACAACTGCCTCGTAAGGGGTGTAAAAAAGGAAAAACAAAATGAAAAAAGTAATGTTAGGCATGCTGTTTCTGTTGTTGTTGGCACCCTTAGGGGCAAGCTGCAAAGATTTGTCCATTCCTGTAAGAATTAAATACATGGACGGGGAAAAAATTATTCCTGATACCGTGATTTACCTCTTGTACCAAGCTCCAGGCAAGTCGGAACTGGTTGAGAAAACAGCCAATACTGGGACTGGTGAAGTCGTAAGTTTTAACGTGCCCTTGGATAAAGACGGCGCATCCTTTCCCTTTGCTGTTTTATATACAAAAGAGGATGTAAAAGCAGCCAACGATTTGGCAAAAACAACAGCAATACGAGCCTTCCGGACGCCAGCGGGCGAAAAATGCGAGTTCCTCGAACTCACCGTCACTAAGGCCGGAAGTATGGGAAATGAGGGATGTGCAATACAAATGTGGTCCATGGGGAAAAAATAATCTGACTACCATCAAACTTCAGCCTCATACAAACATGCGCTGAGCGTCAGTGATGCGCACAAAAAGCAAGTAGGGCGCTATGCTATGCTTAAAAAATCTCAATAAACAGAGAGGAAACATCATGAAAAATGCCATCCTTCTTGCCCTTGTCCTCACCAGCGCTGTTTGTATGGCTTTTGCCGTCTATGCTGCGGAAAATGCCAAGGCCCCGGCTACGGCGAAGGCTGAACAAGGCAAGGCGGCGGTCGTGCAATCGGCATCAAACGACCATGGTTTAACCGAACCCGTGACAATATCGTTGCTGGAAGCTGTTAAAAAGAAATACGTTCGTTTTTCCGCAAGTGGAAGCAGTATAGATTCTTCATATATAAGTATCGAAAACATTACGAATATGAAGTTGCATTTAGTAATTCCTGCGGGGACGTTTTTGAACGCTAAATCAGGCAGTGTGCAAAATATGGTGCTTACCAGTCCTGAAGATATAGCATTGGGTGCGAAAGAAACGTATTCGCGTAATGTCAGCACGGCGTGCATGAATATTCATCGAGATATTCCTGACGGCGACAATACGTTCGGCATAGCCCAACATCCGGACAATCATTTGCTCTCAAAGGTGATTAAGCTCTTGAATAAAGGAAATTATCCATACAGTGTCATCCAAGCCGCCGTGTGGATTGTCACCGACGATGCGAGTTATGAAGATACTGGCATACTGCAAGGGCAGTTTTCCGGGCGAGTAATTAGTCATGACGACTATAAAAAAGCTGTCTCGATTGTTAAAGAGGCAAAGAAAACGAAATAATTTAGCTGCTTGGCATATGATTTTCGCAAAAAGAAGGCAATGGCCAAGCCATTTAGTATTCTTGCTCAAGGAATAACAACAACCGCCCATCATGGGCAAAAAAAGGAAGACACCATGGGAAAGAGCATTTTTCTCACCCTGTTCATCGCGGTCAGTATTGGTTTGATGGGGATTGGCACTGATATTGCCAAGGCAGCCGGAAAAGTCAGCAACGGTTTTTTTGAGATTATCAAAATTGGGCCTGACAGCGTCCAATTCAAGGTGGTGAAAGAAGCTAAACTCTATTCTGTGATACTGATGGCCGGCAAGCAAACTTTTAAAGCCAACGCGCTTTCTTCTAAAGCCGGAAAATCCTCGAACTCTGAGGATGTGATCAAATGGGCAAATGGCAACACGTTTGTAGTGGGATCAGACCTCCCAATGCCATCGGAAATGGGTGTTGGCCCAATGACTCTTCCCAAAGGGGCTATCCTTACGGTTCGAGAATTCCAGTCCCCTAAGAATTTCAAAGCGGAGAAAATCAAATTTCTCACTGAAAAAGGCGCGGCGCCAATGGTTTATGACATCGCGACTTCGGGATGGGAAAAAATCTGACAAACCATGAAGTAGTAAACGAACAAATCTTTCGACTCATGACAAACGCCAAGAAGCGATTGATGAAAAGGGAACTGTTTGCAAGAAGAAATGCAATGCTTCAAGTGCCGTGCTGGTGGCTGGGCCTGCTGGCAATCTGCCTTGCCCTGGCGGTTGGGGCGCAGGATTTCGAGAGCGTGAAGCGCGCGGCGGAAAGTGGAGATGCGCAAGCCCAATTCAGGCTTGGTGCGATGTACGACAGAGGGGATGGTGTTGTCCAAAATTATTCAGAGGCTGTGAAATGGTATCGCCAGGCGGCGGAACAGGGAAATGCTGATGCCCAATTCAAACTCGGAGGGATGTACGGAGGAGGAGCCGGTGTCGTTCAGAGCCATACTGAGGCCGTGAAGTGGTGGCGCAAGGCGGCGGAGCAGGGAAATGCCGATGCCCAATTCAATTTGGGAATGATGTACTACGGAGGGTACGGCGTCGTTCAGAGCCATACCGAGGCTGTGAACTGGTGGCGCAAAGCGGGGGAACAAGGGAATGAGGATGCCAAAGCCGCGCTCAAAGCCATGGGGAAGTAGACTTTCCATGTTGTCGCCGCGTTCGTTCGCCGGATTCGGCGACATGGCGACAATCACCAACCTCCGCATAGCGCGGCTGTTCTTGGTACGGATGGCGGAGTTATATATTCATTAATAGGGGCCATTCCTCAAAATGTCGAGGTGGAAAAACTGCAATTCGTCTATAACGGCCAGGCGCTGCCGCTTGGGAAATGACCGTCGAAGGCGCGGGAAAGTCATTGTTCAACTTTTACGAGGAGATTGAAATGAGTTGCAAAACCGAAACAATCATACAGAAAAGCATTCATGCCTTGTTGCTCGTTGCGCTGACCTTTGTGTGCCTCGCGGGGCAGACGGCTCATGCCGCCGGAACGGACGAAACGGGAACACTCCAATACGAGGGAGCAACATTACCGATCAGCATAGGCAAGATAGAGAAAAACGACAAAGGAAATACGACCGTTGAAATATTGACAGACTTTAAAGTATCGACAGGCGTACAAGGCGACCTAGCTAGCGCTGATGACTTCTCTCGCGTCATGGATTCTGTTTCTGCTGCTCGTTCGAAGGCGATCAAGGTGAAAATTGTTGCCGGAGGCAAAACAGTAAAAGTTCTTCCAAGCGTAGATGTGGCAATTGGCGTAGGAGGCTCTGCAAGTGGATTCGTGATAACCGTTAGCCGCGCTACTTATACGGTTGACACATCCGCTAACCCGGAAAAAATCATCGTTTACAACGACCATGGCTCTATCGCCTTTGACGGAAGAACAAAGAAACTCATCAAGCGGGGAGTGGCTGGACAGATACCTGGCAGGAAATAGCCGCCTCTTGGTTTTTGGCACTTCTCACGTTTGGGAAACGACCGGTCGGAAGGTCGGTGTTCCAAAATATCCGGCCGCTTTTTGCTTCTAGCGTAACCATGCAAATTTTTGGAGCCAAATTACCTGCGACAGTTCAATAAACAAAGGAGAACAGCCGTGATGTCAGCAACGAATTTGCCTGTGCGCGCAGGCGATAACCCCAAATGGTGTGTTGACTTATGCGTGAATATAGCCGCCATAGTAGTCGTCTTGTGCTTTTTCGTCTGTTCGGCATTACCGGCGTTGTCCGCTGAAACCGCGTCGAACGCGAGTGCGGCGCCGGCGGCCAAAAGCAAGGAACAACTCCGGGCAATTTATATGAACGCCCTGAAAGCCGAAGGCTATGTCCCGGAAGTGGACAAAAAGGGCGACATTCAATTCAAAAAGGAAGGACGAACCTACGCGGTAAAAACCTATGAAGGGACTCCTTTCTATGTGGAAATATACACCGCTTTTGGTTTTGAGATCGGCGGTGATGCGGACTTGCAGAAAGCATATAAAAAAATGACCGAAGTGGCGGCGCAGATCAGGGCCGTTAAAGTTTTTTTAAGCGGCGATAAGAAGATTCTGGTGTTCTCTACCGAATTTTATCTGAAAAACCCCCAGGACTTCCACGATTTATTTCCGACGTATTTGTCGGCACTCGCCTCTGACATCGGGAAATTGACGGCCAAAGAATAACAACAACCGCCCGGCACGGGCAAAACAAAGGAGGAAAACCATGAAAAAGTTCATCTACGTCTTGTTACTCGTTGCACTGGCCTTTGTATGTTTCGTCGGACAAACGGCCCATGCCACCGGAACGGGCGAAGGAGGAAGACTTCAATTCGGAGGAAAAACATTTCCAATCAGTATTGGTGAAATCGGAAAAGACGATCAAGGGCATACGACTGTTGAGATACTCACCGACAATCTCGCAGTCGCTACGAAGAAAGCCGTCGATTTTTCTTCTGTGGATGCGCTGGGAGGTCTTACTGGTGATGCCATTAGAAATGTAATTAGAGTCAAAATTGTTACTAAAGGCAAAGCCATTGAATCTACTGAGTATTCAATCAAAGGACGCTTCGGTATACACGGTGCGCTGTTTACGCTTAACGACATTGTTTTTCATTTTGATACAGCGGCGAAACCTGAAAAAATCATCGTTTATAACGACGATGGTAGTAGCCTCACTTTCAATGGGAAAACGAAGAAGCTCATGAAATAGGGCTGTAGCCAATTTGATGAGCTTTGACCTAAACATAAGTAGACTCTATATAATGTTAGCCAGTTTCTGGCAAGAGATTAGAATGAGATGAAAACTCTCAAGATTTTTCCCAAATCGATTATCGGCTAGGTGTTTCTATACCCAAAACGCCTGGTCAACACCAACAAACTGGGCAACACAGGAGGAATGCAATGATGTCAACAACGAATTTGTCTGAATGCACAGGTCACAGCAAGCAAAGATGGCATGTTGGTTTATGCACGAGCGTAGTTTCTATTGTCGCCTGTGCCATGCTAAGTGCCTGTGCGACACCGCAAAGCTATGTCGATCCACAGTATCATAAGGCCACCTACAGCCAGATACAGCCAGTCGTGCCACCGATTCCCGTAAAAATTGATGTGCAGTTCCAAGTGAACGGCCAGCCCAAGCCGGAGGTAAATGCTCAGCTTCGCTCCAGTGTTGAGCGAGCACTTACTGCGACACGGGTGTTTATCCCGTCAACTGATCCGGCCAGCACCGCCGTCATAGACGTGATTGCCAACAATGAGGCAGATACCGCCGCAGCCAGAAGCAGCGGTTTCAAAACCGGCATTACATTTTATGGTTCTGGTTCCACCGTGACTGACGGCTACCGTTTCACCTTTACCTACCGTGACGCCAGCGGTCAGAATCGGCAAAAGAATTACGTCCATGCCATCCATACGACCATCGGTCGCGTGTCTTCTTTGCCTGTCGATAATATAGAGCCAACCACCCTGGCCCTCGCTTTTGACAAGGTGGTTGAGGACGTAACACTGAATTTCATCAAAAACCTTCAGGAAGAAGGGGCGATCTCAAAACCGTAGGCAACAATTCTGACAACAAACATGGCAGCGGCGCCAACATGCTGGTGTCGCTTGCCATGTGCAAAAAAGAAGGAACAACCATGAAAAAGAGTATTTTCCTCACCCTGTTAATCGCGATTAGTATCGGCTTGCTGGGGTTTGGTGTTCGTTCTGCCAGAGCCGCCGGCAATGGCGTGTTTGAGATTATCGACGTCGGGTCTGACAGTGTCGAGTTCAAGGTGGTGTCGGAAACCAATCTCTATTCCGTTGAATTTGTTGCCGGTAAAAAGGCCCTAGCCGGTGCAAAATTTTCTAATTCCGTGGGTGATCTTGTATTGCCTGGTGGCGCCAAAGCTTGGCCTGGATCCTCTTTTCCCATGCCTTCCACAGGACATATGTCTCTGATAACCATTACACCGGGAATTTATTTGATAGTTTCAGAGTTTAAGACTCCAAAGAATTTCAAAGCGGAGAAAATCAAATCCCTCACCCAAAAAGGCGCGGTGCCAATGGTTTATGACATTGCAACTTCGGCATGGGAGAGCGCCGCCGCCAAGCCATGATGCCGCTGTCAAAGCTAATCGCCATTGTGCTGGCGTCGCTTGTCGGCGCGATGCTTTTTAGTTGGGCCGCCGCCTCGCCGCCGCCCAAGGCCGTCGCCTGGCTGGCGGCGCAACTGGCGGCGCGGGAACAATCCGATCAGCTTGAACCGCCTGGCCCGCAACCCTTGTTTCTGCCGAGTTATGCCCCGGCCCCGCCTTTAAGCGAAGAGGCGAAGATCAATAATTTCGCCTATCTCTACGATAACGCGGTAGCGGCCATGGCTCTGAGTTATGCCGGTAAACCTGAGCGCGCCCGGCAAATCGCCGACGCCATCGTCTACGCCTACGGGCATGACCGCGCCTTTACCGACGGGCGCTTGCGCAATGCCTATGCCGCCGGCAATCCGGCCGGTTTTCCTTGCCGGCAACCGGCCAAAGGGGCGGCGTTCGTCTGCTTGCCTGGCTTCTACGACCAGAGAGACCACAAGTGGTATGAGGATTATTACGCTGTTTCGACCAGCACCGGCAATCTGGCCTGGGCGATGCTGGCCCTTTGCCAGGTAGCCAGACACACCCCGGAACCGGCCAAATATATCCAGGCGGCCGAAGGCATCGGCGATTTCGTGTTGACGTTGCGGGATGAAAGAGGCGGTTTCGTCGGCGGCTATGAGGGCTGGGAAGGCCAGCAAAAAAAAGCGACCTACAAATCCACCGAGCACAATATCGATCTGATTGCCGCCTATGCCAGGCTGGCGGCCTTGACCGGCGAACAAAAATACGCTGATGCTTCCCAGCACGCCAAAGCCTTTGTCCTGACCATGTATGACGCCAGCCGGGGCTGTTTTTATACCGGGACCACGGAGGATGGTGTCACCATCAATAAAGAGGTGCTGCCGCTCGACACCAACACCTGGGCCATCCTGGCCCTGCGCGGCGATGCTCCCGATGCCGCGAAAACCCTGGCTTTCATTGAAGCGAATATGGCGATTGGCGGCGGCTACGATTTCAACACCGATAAAGATGGCGTCTGGTTTGAGGGCACGGCGCAGGCGGCGCTGGCCTATAAGCAGGCGGGCAAGCTGGAAAAGTATGGGCAAATCCTTGAGTTTCTCAATAAAAACGCCGACCAGACCGGCGCCATCGCCGCCGCTGACCGTGATGGCGTCAGCAGTGGTTTTATGGTCAGCGGCACGAGCATTCCTTGGAAATACGGCAAACGGGCGCATCTTGGCGCCACCGCCTGGCTGGCGTTGGCGCAATTGGGCGTCAATCCGTTTTGGGATGATTGAAGACTGGCTTCCGCGACTTCGCGCGGAATGATGAAGAACCAAAAAAGCTTATGTATGCTCACTGTTTGGATTAAGGAATGGCGGCATACGTTGCGTAGAGGTAGGAGCGGTTCATGAACTGCCACTACAATATTTTAACATATAATAACAATAAGTTATCGCTGGCAAGCGAATTGCGATATTCTCATTATC
>Ga0209629_10002726_pt1 | contig 12203 bp, 7 predicted proteins | sample TergutCu122P5_FD_187286 | JGI IMG/M metagenome (GOLD analysis project Ga0209629, IMG submission 187286) | Cubitermes ugandensis P5 segment gut microbial communities from Kakamega Forest, Kenya - Cu122 P5 (SPAdes) (version 2) | ecosystem: Host-associated > Arthropoda: Insects > Digestive system >...
GCGCCGGCGATGAGACCGCGCACGACGAGTACGGCGAGAACGATCCATCCGGCGTCCCCGTGGCGTCGCCGGGGGCGTCTCCGGTCGCTGGGATCCCGGCGGTGAGTGTCGGTCACGGCATCCATCGTAGGAACGAGGTCCGACGATCGCTCGGGGCTCGCCGCGGCGCGGCGGGTTCGGCGATCCTCCGCCGCGCTCCGCCGACGGCGGTGGCGACGGGCTGAACCGATGTCAACACGCCCAACTGCGGTCGCCATCGGGACGCCCCGGTGCGCAGCGGTGGACAGGCTACGATTGGGGGCAGACGACGTCGGAAGGCGGGATGCGGTGGGACTGCGAGACGTGGCGTCCGGCGCGTTCCCTCCGGGAACGCTGCGTGGCCGGGTGGTTCGCGACCTCGCGGCGACCGTCGGCCTGGCGCAGGGCAGCGCGTTCGACCAGAAGCTGAACTTCTACGCCCAACACCTGGAGCCCCACCTGTTCGGCCCGGTGGTGCGGTGCGAGCGGCCCGCCGATCACCCCCTGTTCAGCGTGGTCGTGCCGTTCTTCAATACCCCCGATCGCTATCTGCGTCCGCTGCTGGACTCGCTGGCGAGCCAGTCCTTCGGGCAGTGGGAGCTGCTCATGGGCGACGCCTCGACGGAGCCCGACCGGGTCGCGGCGATCGAGCGGGCCTCTCGGACGGACCCGCGCTTCCGGTATCGGCGGCTCGCGACCAACGGCGGGATCTCGGCGAACACCAACGCGCTGTTGCCGGCCGCCCGGGGCGACTACCTGGTGTTCTGCGATCATGACGACCTGCTGAGCTTGGATGCGCTGAACGAGAACGCCCGGTGCGTCCTGGCGGACCCCGGGATCGACATCCTCTACTCGGATGAGGACGTGATCAGCGACGACGGCCGCGTGCGGCACACGCCGTTCTTCAAGGCGGCCTGGTCGCCGCACATGTTCCTGGAATGCAACTACACCAATCACCTGTCGGTGATCCGCCGGTCGCTGGTGGAGGCCGTGGGGGGCTTGCGGAGCGACTTCGACGGGGCGCAGGACTACGACCTCCTGCTCCGCCTGCACACGCTGCCCGACCCGGTGCGCGTCGCCCACATCCCGAAGGTGCTGTACCACTGGCGCCAGGCGGAGCACTCGACGGCGCGGCAGATGGGCACGAAGCCGTACGCGCTGCAGGCGGGCAGTCGGGCGCTGGGCGAGTACCTGGCACGGCTCGGGGTGGACTGCGCCGGCGTCACGGACCAGCCGGGCCGCCCCGGCTGGTACCACGTCCAGCCGCGCTGCCGGGCGACGGCCTGTGTCGTCGTGGCGGTGAGCGACGACGCCGACCTGAACGCGCGGTTCGCCGACCTGATACGGGCCAGGACGGATGGGCACGACGTCACGGCGTCGTTCGTCGTTGTTCCGCACAGGGAGGCGCGGGCGGAACTCGCCGATCTCGCCGGGGAGGCCGACCTCGTCGTCGCGGTCGCCGAGCCCTACGTGCCGCGGAGCCCGGAGTGGCTGGACGAGTGCGCCGGCGTGCTCGGCCTGCCCGCGGTCGACATCGTCGCACCGCTGCTCGTGCGCTCGACCGGCGAGGCGATCGACGCGGGTCTGATGCGCGACGATGTCGGCAGCGGGCTCATGCCGCTGTACGCCGGGATGCCGGCCGCTGCGGGCGGGCCGGCGGGCCCTGCGGACATGGTGCGCGACGTCGACGGGTTGAACGGCGCCGTGGTGGCGGTGCGACGGGAGAACTGCGGTCTGCTGGCCGGGGACGGCCCGGTCACCCCGGGCGCCGGATACGCCGTCCTGTGGGCGCACCAGCGCTTCATCCGCGTGGAATTCCCGCGGCGTGACGGCTTCCTCAACGCCAACCTCGCCCTCGACGGCGCGGCGGTGACGCTGCGGCAGGGGTGGTGGGAGCAGTGAACGACAAGGTCGCGTTCTGCGTCGTGACGTGGAACAACGCAGACGTCGTCGGCGAGTGTCTGGACGCCCTCTGTGCGCAGCAGGGGGTCGCGTTCGACGTCTACGTGCTGGACAACGCGTCCGAGGACGGCACGCCCGAGGTGCTCCGTGGCTACCCGCGGGCGCGTGTCACGGCCGGCCGGGTGAATGAGGGGTTCGCGGGCGGCAACAACCGGCTGGTCGCCCAGGCGCTGCGCGACCCGGAGGTGGGCTACGTCGCGCTGGTGAACTCCGACGCCGTGCTCGCGCCCGATTGGGCCGCGACGCTGGTGCGGTTCGCGGCGGAGCGTCCCCGGACGGGCTGCCTCCAGGGGGTGACGCTGGACTACTACGACCGCAGCAAGGTCGACTCCCTCCACATATTCGTGAACGGGCGCCTCCAGGGGCAGCAGTATGGGTACGGCGAGCCGTACCAGCCGGAGCGCTACGCGGCGCGCAAGGTGTTCGGCGTGAACGCGGCCGCGGCGATGTATACGCGCGCCATGATCTGCGGGTTGCCGGACCAGGGGAAGCGGTTCTTCGACGAGCGATTCTTCATGTACTACGAGGACATCGACGTGTGCTTCCGCGCGCTGCTGACGGGCTGGGACGCGTGGTTCGTGCCCGAGGCGCTGGCCTACCACATGGGGTCGGTCAGTGCGAAGAAGCGCGGCTCGTCCTTCGCCGCGACGATGGTCGCGCGCAACCAGGCGGCGATGCTTGCGAAGAACGCGCCGTGGACGGTGGTGCGGCGCAGCCTGCCGTCGTACGTGTACGGGCTGATCGTGTACCTGCGCGAGATCCGCCGCGACCTCGGCGCCCAGGCGGCGCTCGCCACCGCGGCGAGCTTTGTCCGGGGGCTGGCCCGCACGCCGCTGTACTGGGCCAGCCGGCGACGCATCCAGGCGGCGGCCGTGGTCGATGCCGACTACCTCCTGCGCGTCATGCACAACGGGGGCATCCTCGGCTGAGCGGATGGCCCCTGGCCTATCAGAACCGCCACGGGCGCGGGGCAGGACGGCGCCAGGCGTCCTGGCCATTCGCCTGGCGTGAGCGCTGCCGCCTGCATGCGCCGAGGGCTACCGGGCGGCGGGCGCGGGAGAGTCACGCGCGTGAGGCGGCGGGCCGGGTGCCGGGTGCCTGGGTGCGGCCTCACCCCGCTCGTGACCACTACGCCGGGCAGGTCGTCTTGCTGAAGGCGTCGAGGGCGTCATAGGCGACCACGTACGTCTGGCGTTCGTCGTGGTAGAGGTTCTGAGTGCTGGCCAGACCCGCCCAGTCAGCCTGGGTCTTCCATTCGGACGTCAGGCTGATCATCGTGGCGAGCTGCTCGGCGATCTCGTCGGACAGAGGGTTCGTGCGGAGGGTGTAGTAGGCGTTGACAATGCCGAGCAGCCGGGTGCTCAGGTCCGCTGACGCCGAGGCGTGCAGGACCAGGGAATCGAGCATCGGGGGGCTGTACATCTCGGCATCGGCGAGCAGGAGGCAGTAGTTGGCCTTCCCGCTGCCGGCGGTGGGGGCCGCGGTGGTGCTGCGACTGGCGGCGCGCCAGATCCCGAAGCCGATCAGGGCCAGCACCAGCACGCCGACGAGCACGATGACCCGGGCGCGGGTTCGCGCGGGGAGAAGGTCGAACGCCGCCGGGTGCTCCCCGTCCGCCGTGGACTCCGGGTGGGAGGGGGCGGACGGCTCATGCCGGGCAGCGTCCGGCGGGAGGACCACCTCGTCGCCCACCGCAGCCACCGGGAGGGCGGCCTCAGCGCCGCGCAGATCAACGTCGGACGCGTCGGCGTCGGGAGCGGGTGACGCCGACGCGTCGGGGACGGCGTCGGGAGCGGGTGACGCCGACGCGTCGGGGACGGCGTCGGGGCGCGCGTCGGCGCCGGGCGACGGGACGGCCCCGCTCGGGCTGCGCCGACGTGACGCGCGTTGGTTCATGAGGCCATGATATCCGGCCGGGCGGCGGTAACACGGGCCGATGGTCGCGGGTGATCACGGCGGCGTCACGCTCCGCGGCGGAACCGTGCCGCGGGCGCGTGCCCGCAGGCCTCGCCGATCGGCGCCGGCGGCCGGTTGAAGGCCCTCTGCCGGGCTGATACGGTGTGGTGGTGAGCGTGGCGGACGAGCGAGGCGAGGCGACCACGGCCTCACCGCGCCAACCGGTCAGTGCCCTGGTCACCCGCGTGCGGTCGGTGCTCGCCTCGCTCGGCGACGACCGTCCCGCGGGCCGGGCGGTCGTCATCGCCGGCGTGGTGGCGGCGGTGGGGCTCCTGGCCGGGTTGCTGTCGTGGGCCTTCGCCTCGCCGTACGGCACGACGCCCGACGAGGACTACCACATGATCAGCACCTGGTGTCCCACGCCGGGACAGGGGGGCTGCGAGATCGTGGACACCACCACGTCGGGGCACCCGGTGATCGCCGTCCCGGGCCAGTTCCTGTCGCGTCTGTGTTACGTGAACCACCCGGCGGCGTCCGTCGCGTGTGCGCAGACGATGACCGATGACCGGGTGTGGAGCGCGCGCTTCAGCGTCGGCACGTATCCGGGCTACTACTACCACATCATGCACGTGTTCGCGTCGGACGATGTCAACCGGATGACGTTGGGTATCCGGGTCGCCAACTGCCTCATCGCGGCCGGACTCGCCCTGGCTCTCCTGCTGCTGATGAACGCGGCCGCGCGACGGATCTACGTCTGGACGCTGGCGGTGGTCGCGATCCCCGGGATGGCCTGGCTGGTGGGTTCGGCGGCTCCCGACAGTTGGTCGATCATCGGTGTCACCACGGTGTGGGCGGGCATCACGGGCGCCTTCCTGGCGACGGTACAGCGGCGACGATACGGGTTGTTGGCGCTCGCGGTGATCGGGGCGTTCTTGGCATCGGCGGCGCGGTCCGATGCGGCCGTATATGTGATGGTCGCGGCGGTGACGCCGTCCATTCTTCATTGGCGTCGGCTCCGGACGGCCTGGCACGTGCCGGCGGCCGCGGCGGTGGTGTGTGGCATCGGCGTCGCCGGGTTCTTGTCGGGGCGGCAGGCCACCGGCCTGGTCGCGGACGGGTGTGGCGTGAGCTGTGCCTCGACGCCGAACGCGCACGGTTCGCTCCACCTGTTCGTCAACAACGTGGTCTACTTCTTCGAGTGGTTCGCGAATGCCTGGCGCAACACCTCGGACATGCAGCAGCCCTTGGTGACGGTCGTCGTCATGTTCGCGGCGTTCGTGGTGGTCGTCGGGGCCGCGTTGCTGCGGGCAGGGATGACGCGGGCAAAGGCGCTGGCGCTGCTGGTGGCGGCAGGGGTGTTCGTCGGGGCGCCGGTCATGTCGCTTCAGCTCGGGCACAGCCTGTTGTCGCTGGGGCAGGGCGGTTTGCAGCAGCGTTACCTTTTTCCCGCGTTGGTCATCCTGGTGGGGGTGGCGCTCACGCCGGCGCTGGCCGGGAGGGGCCGGTACCTTTCGCTGCGGTCCACGGTCGCGCTGTGGGGGGTGGTCGCGCTTGCCCAGGCCGTGTATCTGCACCAGTGGATCCGTCGGTGTGTCACCGGTATGGAGGGACATGGGTTCAATCTCAACTCCGGCGCCGAGTGGTGGTGGGCGTCGGGGCCGTCTCCCATGCTGTTGTGGATCATCGGGTCGCTGGGGTTCGCCGTGGCGTCCGCTGCGGTGGTGTTCGTGGGGCGGCAGGCGGAGCGCGAGGCGCTGGACATCCCGTCGATGGCGGGCTCGAGTTCAGCCGGAACCGGGGACACGAGGTGCGCGCGGGCTTGACGCGCGCGGCAGGCCGCCGCCTGGTGTTGTTCGTCCCCTCACGTCGACGGCGTCGGTGGCGCCTGAGGGTCGCAGGCAGATCAGCGGTGGAGACTTCTCCCCATGCTGGGCGGACGTCTGGTGGCGTGTCCAAAGCATTGCGCCTTCGTGCTGCGGGCAGTAGCCCCGCGCGAAACGTCTCAGGCGACCTGCGCTGGGGGCTGGCTCACTCAGGCGCCGCTACACGGGCGGGCATCCTCGTCTGAGGCGATCGTGGACGTACCCTGAACATTCACGGCAGCCGAATCGCGGACGGGCGGGTGCGTCCGACGATTTCCTTGCTAGCATCCGATGCATGGAGTTCAGGCTCCGCCCCCCGACCGGCGTGACCACGCGCCGTCTTGACCGAGGAGTTGCCGAGATGCGTCGCCCACTGTCATCCGATGCGCCCAGCCCCACCAGCCGCCATCGCCGCACCGCCCACCGTGCGGTGGTCGGCGGGTTGGCCGTCGCGCTGATGGCCGGTGTGTTCGGCCTCGCGAGCCCCACTGCCCAGGCCGCCACCACCGTCGTGCCCGACCCCGGCTTCGCCGCCTGCCTCAACTACTCCCTGCACCAGGCTGCCGACGCGCCCATCAGCGCCGCCCAGCTCGCAGGCCTCACCGGCTGGGTGAATTGCGACGGCAACTCCATCAGCTCGTCCATCAGCTCGCTTGAAGGGGTCCAGTACCTGAGCGGCATTTCCAGTCTGGAGCTCAACTACAACCAGATCGCCAGCCTCGCCGGTGTGACGTTCCCCGCCGGCCTGACGTCCCTGAGCCTCTACGGCAACCGGATCACCAGCCTCACGGGCATGACATTCCCCGCCGGCCTGACGTCCCTAAGTCTCGGCGACAACCAGATCACCAGCCTCGCCGGTGTGACCTTCCCCGCCGGCCTGACGTCCCTAAGTCTCGACGGCAACCGGATCACCAGCCTCACCGGCGTGACGTTCCCGGCCAACCTGACGGGCCTGTACCTCGACGACAACCAGATCACCAACCTCGCCGGTGTGACGTTCCCGGCCAACCTGACGGGCCTGTACCTCGTCGGCAACCAGATCACCAGCCTCGCCGGTGTGACATTCCCCACCGGTCTGACGTCCCTAGATCTCGGCTACAACCGGATCGCCAGCCTCGCTGGTGTGACCTTCCCCGCCGGCCTGACGTCCCTGGGGCTCTACAACAACCGGATCGCCAGCCTCGCTGGTGTGACCTTCCCCACCGGCCTGACGACCCTGTACCTCTACGGCAACCGGATCACCAGTCTCGCCGGTGTGACATTCCCCACCGGCCTGACCACGCTCTCGGTGTGGGACCAGGCATCCTCGCTGACGGTGACGGCGGGTGTGGCGACCACGCTGCCGGTGGTGCCGCTGGCGCGGATGGGTGGGCTGACGTGGACGGTGCAGTCCGGGTCGGCGACGATCAGCGGCAATCAGGTGACGGCCGGCTCGAACGCGGTGCTGATCTGGGCCACCAGCGATGGCACCTTCAGCGGCACGCTGACGGTGACCGCGGGACCACCAGCGCTGGACACAGCAAACCTGATCACGGACGCGGCATTGCGGAAGTGTCTGATCGACAACGCGGCACAGCGGTGGGGGCTGGCGGGGCCCTCGAATGGGATCGTGGGCCAGCACTGGCTGGACGCGTACGCGGCCGCTACATACAGCTATGACACGTATCCGAATCCGGGTTTCTCCGGGAATGGGATCGAGTGTTCGGGGGTGGCGAGCCTGGCCGGGTTGCAGAACCTGCATGATCCGGACACGTTCGGGTTGTGGTTGACGAACAGCACGGTCACGGACTTCTCCCCGCTGGCGGGGATGACCTCCCTGGTGGAATTGCATGTCAACAGCTCGAATCTCGTGGCGGTGCCGGCGTCGATCGTGGCGCTGACCGGGCTGAAGGTGTTGAACCTTGACGGGAACAAGATTGGTGACCTGTCGCCGCTGGCGGGGCTGGGGTATCTGAACGCGTCTGCGTTCAGCGCCCGCACGGAGGCGTTGTCGATGTCGGTGACGGCGGGCGTGGCGACGACCCTGCCGGTGGTGCCACTGTCGTGGATGGGTGCGGTGACGTGGAAGACGACGTCGGGGACGGCGACGGTCAGCGGCGGGAAGGTGACGGTGCCGGCGGCGGGGACGGCGGTGGTGTCGTGGACGGATGCGTCGGGGGTGTTCACGGGCACGGTGATGGTGACGGCGGCGCCGGTGGTGGTGTCGAGTGTGTCGGTGTCGCCGGGGTCGGTGTCGGTGGTTGTGGGTGGCACGGCGACGCTGTCGGTGTCGGTGTTGCCGGCGAACGCGTCGAGCAAGGCGGTGTCGTGGGCGTCGTCGAATACGGCGGTGGCGACGGTGGATGCGTCGGGGAAGGTGACGGGTAAGGCGGCCGGTACCGCGACGGTGACGGCGAGCGCGGCGGATGGGTCGAAGAAGGTCGGGAGTGCGGTGGTGACGGTGTCGGGGGCGGCGTGTGTGAGTGGTGCGCCGTCGAAGCCGATGGGCCAGTTCAGGTTGGGTGCGGATATGACGGGGGATGGTCGCGGGGAAACGCTCGCGGTCGATGCCCAGGGTGTGTTGTGGATGTTCCCGGGGACGGCGTCGGGCGTGTTGGGTTCGCCGTGCCGGTTGGGGACGGGGTTCGCCGCGCATCAGGTGTATGGTCCGGGTGATGTGAATGGTGATGGGCGGGCGGACATCATGACGATCACCGGCGATGGGAAGTTGTGGTTGTATTCGGGGAATGGGGCTGGGCCGTTGACGCGGTGGTCGCAGGTCGGTTCGGGGTGGGTCGGCTGGAAGATGATTCCGTCGGGTGATCTGAACGGCGACAAGAAGCCTGACTTGTTGGGGATCAACCCGCAGGGGTTGTTGTTCTTCTACGCGGGGACGGGTGTGGAGGGGCTGGGTGCGGCGTTCGCCGCGCGTGTGCAGGTCGGTTCGGGTTGGTTGACGGGCTGGGGGTTGTATGCGGCGGGTGATCTGAACGCTGATGGGAAGAATGACATTCTGGGGGTGAATCCGAGCGGGTTGTTGTTCATGTATCCGGGTGCCGGGTCGGGGCGGTTCACGGCGCGGGTGCAGGTGGGGTCGGGGTGGACCACGTACCAGCTTGCGTCGGGGGCTGATCTGAATGGGGATGGTTTGGGCGACATTCTGGGGCGGAACAACAAGACGGGGGATCTGTACCTGTATGCGGGTGCGGGTTATCATCCGCCCAAGGCCGTGTTCCCGACCAAGGTGAACATCGCCACCGGCTGGTGAGGTGTCCACGTGGGGAGGCCGGCCAAGGCCCAATGCAGGTCTGCGCCTCCATCGCGCGGCTCTTGCAGCGAATGAGCATCCCAGCAACCGCTAGAGCTCGAAGCTGCACTTGACCGGGAAGATGTCGGCGAGCACTTGTTTCAGCTTGTCGCGCTCCGCCGCATAGGCCTCCGCCGACATCCCCGGGCCATCATTGATGCACACCACCTTGTACCCCGAGGAAAACATCTTCGCGTAGTCGCTGCCGTCGCGGAATGGCACCATTCGACCGAACCTGAAGGCGTTGTGCGGCTGAAATCGGCCCACGGATCGCGGATAATCCTGAAGGAGCCAGACACTCACGGAATGAGTGGTGCGGAATCGGTCGGCGAGCAGCCTCTGGACTTCTGTGCCCATGGTTTCTCGCACCTCGACGTAGGTCCGTCGTGTGACTGGCTGCGTCACATGCTCGGGACGGAATCCGACAAACTTCCGAAAGTACAATAGAATCGGCACCATCAACACATTCGCTGCGACCGCGAAGACGCCGTTCCGCAAAGAGAACGTCTTGGGCGTGATCAGACGGGTGGACGCCGTCCGGTGCTCATTGAGCGCCAGCGTGTTATAGAAGATCGCCACATTGAACTCCTCGCTCGGAACAACAGGCGTGTGCATGATCTGCATCACGGGAAGATCTCCCGCGAAGAAGTCCTTCGGCTCGGTCGCACCGGCAAGGAACACATCGTCGTTGAAGTTGACGAATCTCTCGGTGATACCGGCAATCCTGTCGAAATGCAGCTCAATAACGTTGCTGTTGAAGGTCGGCAGATACTCCGGCGGGATGATCTCCGAATGTTCTACGACATGTATCTTGGGGTGGGTGACGTCGAGCCAGTCCGGGACGTGCCCCCAGGTGACCAGATGGATCCTGTGCACCCAAGGGGCAAACTTCTCGACCGCCCGGAACCAGTACTGGAAGTTGTCCATGTTCCGAAACCTGGCTTCATCGGCGGACCCGTCGTCCGCTCGCGACGCATACCGCGCACGCTCTGCGAGCCAGTCGGGATCCGTGCCATCCAGATAGGTGACAACAAAGTCGATGTCATCCATTTGCGTTATCCCCGAGTGGCGGAGACACCTGACTCACGCCGATCTGTCCGGTGGGAACCGTCGGCGCTGTCGACGCGAACGCCAAAGGAGCGAGCGGGGGTTGCGCCCGCTTCGGTAGGGTGCGCACCGGCTCGGACCGTGTCTCGTCGGGCTCGGTAGCCACACCTCGGTCCGCGGCCGGGGCGATCTCGACCGCACGCTCCGGCGCCACGGCCAACGCGACGGCTTCGTCGGCACGCGGCTGCCACCACACGAACACCACCGCCGCCGACGCGATGGCGAAGCCCACAGAGCCGATGACCCACGTGATCATCGGTGATGGCCCCCAGGCCCACCACCACTGCGCACCCGACGACAGGTTGAATCCGTGGCCGGCCAAGCCCGTGACACACCGGCGGATCCACTGGTGCAAGTACACTGCTTGCGTCACCGTGACGACGCCCCACACCAGCGCGGCGGTACGGAGCGAGATGTATCGACCGGCCTCCCGGACTGTCGGCGTCAGAGCCGCTCCCACGAACACGATCAGCGCGGGGAAGACATAGCGCTGCTGGAGTCCCCCTTGCCCCAGGGCAAGAAGGGCATGGCCGATCTGGAGCGACGCAATGGGTGGGCCGACAACCAGACACCCCGCCAGAAACAGAGCCAGCATCTTGGACTTGGTCACGCCGCCACGGGCCAGCGCCGCGCCAACCAGGACAACGGCGCAGCCGACGAGCGCGAAGCCCGCCACCTGGGGCTGCTGCACCTCTGCCGTGTAGCGCCAGGCGTCAGTGAACCACTCGAAGAAGTACACCACGTTGTTGACCAAGAGGTGGAGAGCCCCTTGCGGATTTACCGTCGGAGGGCACCAGACTCCACACCCCGTGGCGACCATGCTGGCCACCTGATAACCGGAGACGAATCCCGCCGCCCCAACCACATAGGTGACTGCGGTCGCGATACATATGTCCCACGCACCGCGAAGGCGCCGCCAGTTGATAACACAGGGGACAGTTGCAGCGATGATCACAAAGACTGCCCCATCAGACCGAGCGGCCGACGCAAAGATTGCCCCAAGAACTGCCACCGCCAGCAGACTGCGGCGTCGCCATCGAACCGTCGCGAGAAACGCTCCGGTGATGCCGGCCCACACCGTGGTCACACCGAAAATCGACCAGCTATCCGGTGCAGCCGACCCCACCAGCCACGCCATGCCCGGTACGGCGGTTACCGCCAGTGCCCAGATATACACCCGCCGAGCGGCGGAATTCATGAGCAGCAACAGGGCAAGCGCGAGCGCGACAGCAGCGATGCTGTTCGCCACCCGCACAAGCAGGGTCATCCGATCGATGTCGTCCGAGGCGAACACATGCATGACATCGTAGTAGTAGCCGGGGTAACCGGTGGTGTTGAAGCGAGTGGACCAGACCTTGTCGTCGCTCAACGCCTGCCCGCAGGCGGCGGACCCGTTCGGCCAAAGTCCAAAGCAATAGCGCGCAAGAAGCTGGGCGGGCATCGCGATCACTGGATGACCGGTGTCCGTCGTGGCGACAATCTCGCATCCGCCTTGCCCAGGCCGCGGACACCACACGCTTGTCATGTGGAAGCTCTCGTCCGGCGTTGTTCCGTACGGCGAGGCGAATGACCACGCCAGCAGCCCACCCAACAGGCCGACCGCCATCGCGACGAATGCGACAGCGACCGCACGCCTCGACGGCCGCCAGCCGGGAAGTGACCCGAGCGCTGTGCGCATAGGCGTGGGTGAACCCACCTGGGCGATCTTGTCGCGCCGTGCCGACCATATACGCACGACAGGACACTATCAGCCCTAGCCCAACGCCTCAAGTGGGCGGGCGGACCGCCGCGGATCGCGCGTGTGTTGTCGACGCTGCCGGCCCTGGCCAACGCACGGCATGCCCCCGGTAGACGGCTGGTCCACCATGCGGGTGATCATCGAAGCGGCGCTCGGTCACGGCCGCGTGCGGTGGACGTCGGTCGAGTCGGTCGACACCGCCTTCGGTCGGGTCTTGTGTCGCCGCTGGACGTGGCGGGCCCGCCAGAGGAGGACACCTCACCAGCCGGTGGCGATGTTCACCTTGGTCGGGAACACGGCCTTGGGCGGATGATAACCCGCACCCGCATACAGG
>Ga0209629_10002727_pt1 | contig 12201 bp, 7 predicted proteins | sample TergutCu122P5_FD_187286 | JGI IMG/M metagenome (GOLD analysis project Ga0209629, IMG submission 187286) | Cubitermes ugandensis P5 segment gut microbial communities from Kakamega Forest, Kenya - Cu122 P5 (SPAdes) (version 2) | ecosystem: Host-associated > Arthropoda: Insects > Digestive system >...
TTATTTGGCCATTATCTCAATAACCGTTCAACTTGGGACATAGGTGTTTTGGGTTATATCGGTATAGTTTAACATAAGGAACACCCTCCCGAAGTTTGGTCTGTTCCTCCTGTGACACCCTGTATATGTCAGATTTAATTCATACTATAGGTGCACATATTGTATGCATATAGAAAAATGTACATATAGATATATAAGAATACCTACACACACACACACACACATATGCACGTGTTCATGCACAGGCAGTTGGAATAGTGCAGTCAGTATAGTGGCTAGGTTATGGGCTGGATTATCTGGGGTTCGAATCCCAGCAGGAGCACTATATTTTTATCTTCTCTGCAATGTCCAGACCAATTCTGGGGCCAAAGCAGCCTCTTAGTGAATGGATACCAGGGTTCTTTCCCAGGGTAAAGCAGCTAGGGTGTGCATTTGACCACTCATCTTCATCAAGTGTTGAGGTAAAGAATGAGTGGAACTATACCTCGTCTGTCGCCCGTATACCTACAAGGTGGGAACAGTGACAACATACCTTCACCTTTACAGGTGCATGTGCATGGGCACATACACAGATACACACACACACCCATGAGTGTGTGAATTAAACAGAAAAGAATACATTATAATGAGTGACAGTACATGTTACAAGTTTTTAAAAATTGAAAATTTGTAATATTGTTCTTTACTGATCACTATCTGGTGGTTGCAAAAGTTAGGGAAAGATTTGCAGTAAGGAAACAAGCAGCACAGAAGCCTGATGTGGAGAGATTTAATATCAGGAAACTAAATTAGCCGGAAGTTAGGAAACAGTATCAGATTGAGATCTCAAACAGGTTTGCAGCTCTGGAGAACTTAAGTGATGGCGAGGACATAAATAGGGCTTGGGAGAATATTACAGAGAATATCAGAACCTCAACTAAAGAGAGTCTAGGTCTGCATAAATTGAAGCAGCATAAACCATAGTTTGATGAAGAATGTTTAGGTTTTTTAGATCAAAGGAAGCAGGCTAAACTTCAGTGGCTACAGGATCCAAACCAAAGCAGTGTAGATAATCTAAACAATGTAAGATGTGAAGCTAGCAGGCATTTCAGGAACAAAAAGGAGTATCTGAAAGCTAATATTGATGAACTTGAAACTAACAGTAAGATAAAAAAACACCAGAGACTTGTTACAGACTCCCACAGTATTTTGGCTAGGTGGAGGAATGATTTTTCTCAGCTTTTTGAACATACAAGGGGTTAATGATGTTAGGCAGACAGAAATACACACAGCAGAACCACTAGTCCCTGAGCCGAGTGCCTTTGAGGTTGAGATGGCTATTGATAAGCTAAAAAGACACAAATCACCAGGTATTGAACAAATTCCAGCAGAAATAATTAAAGCAGGGGTTAGAACAATTCACTCTGAGATCCATAAACTTAGTAATTTTATTTGGAATAAACAGGAATTGTCGAGGTGTGGAAGGGTTGATCATTGTACCTTTCTATAAAAAGAAGGGTAATAAAAACAGATTGTAGTAATTATAGAGGCTTATCACTTAAAAACTGAGAGCATTGTGTTTTGCTGAAGTACTGTATAAATTTGTTCACAGACATGCTGAAAACCTCCTTCAGCTGGATAATGGAAAGAAAATTCCTCCATGTGGCTGGAAATGTGAGAAGTGTGACCTCACGCAGAATCTTTGGCTGAATCTTACGGATGGGTCTGTCCTGTGTGGCCGCAAGTTCTATGATGGTTCTGGAGGCAATGACCATGCTGTTGAGCATTACAGATTGACAGGTAACAGATGGTGCCTTGTGTGTGTGTGTGTGTGTGTGTGTGTGTGTATGTACAAGTTCACTGTAAACTGTTGCTTGTTGTGTTTTACACTGTACAGGTTTATGTAAACACTGGGTTTTAAGTGTGGTTTTGTGAGACGCTTTAAACTGAAAAAGTTGGTAAGTGAATTTAAAGTACTGAATTTGGGAAATTCAGAATTTCTACAAAGCAGTGGTTTTGGTAAAGGGTAAAGCAATCCCATTACAGACCTGGACAGACCCTGAGGGTTCCAGGAGTTTGAGGCTTACAGATTTCAAGACAGTCGGCACATGAAGGTGGTAAGGTTGCCAGCCCTACGCACTGGCCGCCTTTACCCCCCAGGAAGTAGTCCTGGTACTCATTTCTGTTAGAGGCTGAATCGACCAAATGGCCAGAGTGTGGCTGGAAGGATTATGTCCATGATAAATTCCAGTGACACCATTGTGAATCAAACCCATGACCTTCCAGCATGCAGCGCAGTGCCTTAACCAACCGCACCACTGCATACCCCAATGATTTTGGTGGTAACCAATTATTCTTAACACATGGCAGCCTTTAAACCTATGTTAAGCATTAGAAAAATAAGTGTAGGTTCCAAGATATTAGGTTACTTCATGTTATCTTGTACTTGTAAGTTTAGCACCTTTCTTTTCATATTTATTAATTTCAATAGACATTGTTCACATGCTATAGGCATGCTGTACAGGTGTTCAGAAAGTTTTTGACATTTTTTACTGTGAAGTTTGACATGTCAAGGTATGTGATTTATATCAGTTTCCAAGTTCGTTCCTGTTCATAAATTCTGAACTTCATCTAATGCTGAGGTTTAGAACATGTGGGACTATATCTCCGTTCATCAGTTTGCTTACATGGTATGAAGCTTAGTTAAGCACACTGGCAGACTTACTTTTGACCTAGTAGAATACTGAGTATTGTTGGAATTATGATTAGCAGAGGAAAGTGGAAATGCTTGGAGAAAAACTTGCTCCAGGGCTATAACCTGTTATTGAAAAGTCTGAGAGAGAAACCTGGACTCTGTGCTGAGGTACCAAGCCAGTGCATGTGACTGCTGTTTGGTTTGGTTGTTGCATAAAACATGCACTACACTTGTCTTGAAACATTTCCATGTATGTCGTCTTTGTCACATCATCATATCCCCCACCCAGATCCTGACATGTGTTGTACACAGCTTCTACCCATGTTATGTACTCAGATTTCATTCATTTACAATTGACACTATATAATCCTAGCAACTGTTAGCGCCATTAAATAAAATAATGCCCCCCCTCCCCCCAGCCCCTGAAACTACTCTGCAAGTTGCAAATGAATGCAGGGCGCAGAGGCTTTAGGTGAAGTGCTGTGGACAGCTCCATCCTTAGCCACTTTGTATGTGAAATGCTGGACAAGAAGCTGGTCTTGACAAAGTAGTGAGGAGTACAAAACTTGCCCCTTCCACGAATTGACCCTGGTTATTCAGTCCACATCTGAATGGGTTCTCTTTTCTAGTGTTCTTTTTTAATACAGTGTCAATTATGTATTTGTACTGTGTTTCAGGTTATCCATTGGCAGTAAAACTGGGTACAATTACAAAGGATGGAAAGGCAGATGTGTATAGTTATGATGAAGACAATATGGTGGAGGATCCAAATCTTATTGCCCATTTGGCACATTTTGGGATCAACATTGCTCAGATGGAAAAGGTAAAATAGCTGGGCAGTGTATCCAGCTCGGAATGTTTGTTTGGTGTAATGACCTTGATTGGCAGTAACCAAGTTTATTGGTATCTGTGGACGAATTTGGAAATAAATATAAGGGAATGAACTTAATTTTTGAGGATATTGTGCTGTATAGAACAGAAAATTCTTTATCTTCATGTGGGATGTGCCCTTGTGCTTTATGTATACAAATAGGTGGTACAGACTGTCAAACACAAGTATCATTATAGAACAGGTTATTTTCCTGTTATCAATGTGGCACCTATATGTTTTGGCTTGGTATTTGTTAAGGCATGTTCAGGCTGTATCAGTGACTCACATGAAGAGGAAATCCATTTAAAGCTGTTTACAGGTATCCCTCATGTAGCAGTCTTGATTGGTTCCTGGAAAACAGAGCAGTAAATGAAACAGCATTAAGCAAGGGAACTCTGCCCGTAAGAGTTAGTGGTCATAGATCCAGTTTGCAATCTCAGATTATGATTCAGTCATAATTTCCAGTGATTTAGAAGTCCATCGGGTATTATTTAATTTTTAAGCCTTTAAAGGATATACTATCATTCTGCATTCCTTGATTTGTCTGTGTTTTTCAAAATATGTTGTACTGTCTATCCCACTAAGCTTTGCAAATATCGATCTCATGTTCTCCTGCTTCATTACATCTAATGACATTCAACATCACTAGTAATGGCAAGCATGCATCTTCACAGAAGCTTTTCTCGCACACATGATTTCATGATTTTGAATCATGAATAATTATGGCCAAGAGGTTACAAAAATATAAACACAATATACTAAACACACCCGTGAAGATGAGACACAACTTGTACCACACCGTACCACTTAAAGTACAACAACAAAAAATTATGGTTTTGTGCTTCTGTTGTTTCTCTTGGCTTCTTTGAGAATTGTGTTAATCCTGCATGCACCTTTAAAAGCTGCTGATTGTAACAGGCTGTGCTTGGCCATAACTTAACTCACAGCAGTGGTGATAAACACAGATGCAAGTGCTCAGAAAATAGTTCACACAGTATTTTTGTGTAAAGTACAAAAATACCTTTGGCAGGAGCACTGTAATGAAACAGTGCTAAGTGATGGCTGCTATAGCGGGGAATGCCTGAAAATTTGTATTAAATGACATTTGAGATCTCAGTATTACAGTTTTTATTGGGTATTGTCATTTCAAGTTGGTCACAGGTATTTTTAAAATTATTAAAATTCTTATAATTGAGTTGTGACAGTTATAATTTGTTTTGTGGTGTCTTAATATGTGATAACCAAATTGTCAAGTCATATTTTTACTTGTGTTGCGATCATTTATGTAGACGGAAACATGTATATGTGGAAGATAGTAAAAAACCACCTTTTCTGCTTGGTAGTTTGTAACAATATATTGTAGTAGAATGTTACATGGGCATATTCTGAAAGAAAATAGAAAAATTACTGAAGTTACATTGTTTGAGGGTAGAATATGTGTGGGCCAGTGGGTTTTGTTTTATGTTACACAAATGCTTGTGCTGCTTGGATCTGGTTTTCTTTTCTTTACTTTGTAGGGGGGGTGTGAGATGTCAAGAAATTGAAGTTACATGGTAAAGTATTGTGTGTATCAGTTCATGTTAATTGGCAGTAACTTTCAAGAAGCGTTATGGTTTGGGTTTGGCTGTCATCTTAGTTCAGTGGGTGACTAGCCACTGATCATGTACATAATGATGTAGAAGGTACAGGAGGGAGAGGTGGGGTTAGGCTAGAGGTCTGAGTTGATTTGCTGATTTTGTACTGTGATATCAGAGATCATGATAGGGGAGATTGTGTTTATCCTTCAGTTGTGTACCATTTTTTGTTTCTGTGCAGATATGCAACTTTCCTGTAGTATTCATGTAGTGCCCTTTTTTGTGATATGTGGTATCTGCATGATGTTTTCTGTTGATTAATGAACTCTTCTGGGTTATTACACAGCAAATAGTGGTGATTTCTTACCGAATCTTGACTCCTGAAGATGGGACCTATAGGTTGTCCTGAAAGGTCGGTAAGTAATTACCCTTAATATGTGTAATGTGTAATAACTCAGAAGAGCGCAGTTCTGATCTATGCTTTCTTCAGGGTAATTCCCTGGCATCTGAATTTTATGTGCATTTGCATTTAAAATTCAGACGCAGGGGAATTACCCAGAAGAAACCATACAACATTCAGAACACGGTGAAAGTTTGAAATCAAGAATAGTTCTGATCTACTTTGCGGTGGAAGCCTGAAGTCACGTGTATTTTCTTTTGTCTGTTTGTGTGTTCATTTTCAGCTACTGTGCAGATTTTGAGTTACTACTGCAACTTTGAAAACAGTGTGTGTGCTCATTAAAAATGAGTTTGGGAGTTTCTTACAGTTTGGTCAGTATATTTCTTATGATATTCTAAATATGTTAGCTGTTGTACATCACTATGCAAGCATTTTTTTTGCTTATTTGGGTTTATCTTTCTCAAATTTCACTCGTTGAAGTGTTAATCCTGTTTAAAATCTCAAATCAGAATGTTCAAACAATTTTGTAATGTATGGCTTTCTTTTCTACATACATGAAAGGAAACCACATTTTCTTGTTATAGTTCCCAAGTACTGTTTTATTATTTTCAGATTTTTTTTGACAGTAATATGAAAGGGTTATTATACAAGATGTTTTGAATTCTTAACCATTCTCTTTCTTTTTGTATGTAATTCATACAATAATTTTGTAGCGAATTTCTATTGTGTACTTCATGTTGGATTCATTGTGAACAAGTGGACTGTAGTGCACCTCTTTGCTTTATTTTTCTATTGTAGAATAATTTTCATTTGGTTAATCAGATATCAAATGGATCATATTTGAGCATATGAGAGCACTCAATTCATCGTTCACACACACACACACACACACACACACACACACACACACGAACAGATTTCCATCTGTTTAAATGATGCCCAGTAAGGGGAAATAGATCTCTGTCTTGGAAATTTTCTGATTTATTGCCTATTAATCTGTCATAAAACAAATGATGACCCCTATTTTCTTTATAATAATTTTAATAATTTTAACTATATTGGGCGAAGATGAGATGACAATACTTGACAGGAAAGTAAAACTGAGATTTCAGTTATCACTTCATATGAAAGTATATAGCTTTACTTTGTTTTCCATGTTGTATGATTTGTTGCTGCAGCCTGAACCTGAAATGTGTACCTACCGTGCGAGTGACATTGAAATAACTTGTTCAACAGATAGTTTTGTTTTATGATCCTTGCCATCTGTTTGTAGAAAGTTTGTGTATAGCATCTGCAGATGCAACTCACAATAATAAAGTAGGGAAAAGTTTGGCACTGCTTTCTGCCAGGAACTTTGGCTTCTTTCTTAACATTTGGAAGCAGGTGGAGTTTAGTCACTAGTTTTGTGCTGTGGTTGCTTTAGCCCTGGGGAATGAGCCTCTCATATCCACTGCATAGAGGCTGGTTGGACCTCAGAGCTGGTCTGCATGTTGTGGCAAAGTGAAACATTTTCCATCTTTGATCATCCAGCCCATAGTCTGGTCACTTGTGATACTAAAATGAAATGAAAATTAAGTGATAATCACACTTGGATAGAATGGAATCACATCAAAGGCATAACCTCTGAAGAATGTAGGAGAGAGTTTCATCCAAACTGGGGTGCTGATTAGAGTTTACAATAAGAAGCTGACTGTGCAGGAATTCAGTGTCTGTTTGTGGTGGAAATATTGTCTAACCATCACATACTGCACTTAAACTGTGATTAAATAAAAGAATATACCATCAAACATAACTATATTATGTGGTATTTAATATTTTGTACATGTTACGGCATTTTGGCCATCATCAGGCATATCAGATCACAAAAATAATCTGAAGAATGTTCCTTAGAGTATTTTTGTGATTTGATCTATTTGATTATGGCCAAAAGGCCAAAACATGTAGTACAAAATATTAAATACCATAAAATATAGGTGGGTTTGATGGTATATTTTTTTATTTTTAATTATGTGTTTTGTGACTGGGTGTACAAGCCAGAGGTTACAGAACTTACTGGTTGGTTCTGGTTGTTTTCATTTATACCCTACATGTAACGAAACGTGACTGGGAAGGAAATTATAACAGCAGAACTCAGTGGAAATGGAACGCTGTAATGCAGCAAATTTAGTATCATGTGGGAACTATGTGAATAGAGGGTAATTGAGATCAAAACTAGGAATATGTAGTGGCACATAAAGAATAAAGAAAGGTGTTCCAGTCAGATTTTCCTTAAATTAAGGGTAGAGGCAAAGACCCTCCCTTCATTGACAATTGTATTTTCAAAGGTAACTTCATAGAAACAGTTCTAAAGTGTTCTGACATTCTGTAGTAAACTTTAAAACTTTGGAGTTGTGAGCCTTTACCATTCTGTAGTATACAGAGTACTAAAAGACTGTGTCTGACGGTAATGTTTTATATTTGGAAGTAGTGGGTTTTTGAGCTTTATGAAACCTCTGTCTGTCATTTCTGAAGGGTCTGAGAAAAAACAAATGCAGGACAGTGACAGTTGTAGGAAAGTATTAAGTATGTCAAAAATGTGAGAAGATGACAAAGAATTACAAGTGTTCATTTTGCACTTGGTCCTACAAGACTAATAAATGAATACAAGTTAATTTATTACTTGTGTGCAAATTGCTTTTTTCCAAAGAAACTTGTAATTGACAACTGATTAGTTGGAACCGTAAGATTTGAGATGAAACAGCAGTGATTCCAATTTTAGGGTGTTCTGTTTGTCATGCTTGCCAATGCTGTTTATGTCAAAGAATGATTTCACAGTTCTGTAAGCAGGATGGGCTTCAGTAAAACTCCACATTTGTTCAGAGTCACATTTGTCTTCCTGTTCCTCTTCCCCACCACTCTCGCCATCCTCACTGTGATGTGTGACAGTACTTGCTGGAAAACAGGGGCATGCAGGTACAATGGATAGAGGTTTTGCTATATTCAGTGTACTAGACTAGGTTCTGGCGATGGTGCATTTCATTTAGGATTGCTAGGTTTTTGTGCTTTGTTGATCGTCTATTATTTGGGATGCTGCTTTTAGGATTACTTGGTTTCTGGGCTTTGTCTGTTGTGTTACCAATGGGGATAGTGGGCTAGCATGTGATGATGATACTGTGTTCAGAACTACTGGTTTTCAGGGCTGTGTTCATTGTCCAGTATTTGGGATGCTGGACTGTATTCTGATTGTGATGTGTTCCAGCTAGGATAATTGGATTTCCAGATTTTTGCCATTGTCTAATATTCAGAATACTAGACAGTGTGCAAAGTTTAGAAACAGTAGTCCTAAAGTTTACAGTCTTCTGGGATGTAATACCATAGTTTGGAGGATGGTTACTGACTAACTGTTCCTCAGTTTTCAGTGCGAATGTTTATGTCACCACGAAGGTGGAGGCAGGAAGTTCCTCCAGATTGCTGGTGCGTGTATACCTACCAAACTGCATGGTTTCACAATCCAGAAGACAGTACCATTGGCATATACTCTTATGTGATTATTGACTCTCACACAGTAATCCTATAGTTCATAAAATCTCTCAAATTAATGGCCAGTCAGTGAGATGTATTAAATCTTTGGTTGAATACACTGTGGTATTTCTAGACTCTGAAGGTCTTCAGGGATGGTAGACAATGGGACTTATTTTGTATGCTTAATTTTTTTTTTTAATTCTTAGGATGGGTTCAGATTGAGTCCCTTGGTGCTGTGGTTGCTAATGTGTTTATTGTACTGGGCATGGATGATGGACGAATGAGTATGGAGCACTGGTTGCATGATAAATGATGGGTGAAACCTGAAGTACTGGCCCATTGCTATTGTGTCAACCATAAATCCCATATGAAATGCCCTGGGATCAAAGCCAGGCCTCCACAGTGAGCAACCAGTGACTGTCTGACCTGTGGCACATCCAGAGCATTTTGTTATGTATCATAAGCTGCACCGATCTGCATCATATTTGTTACCAGTACTGCTAGAACCTCTTTAATGTTTCAGAGTGATAAGTCAATGGTGGAGTTAGAGCTAGACTTGAACCAAAAATTTGGTGAGTGGGTGGCACTACAGGAAGCTGGCAGTCGGTTGAAACCACTGTATGGGCCAGGATACACTGGACTGGTCAATCTTGGGAACTCATGCTACATGAACAGTTTAATGCAAGTCATCTTTATTATTCCAGACTTCATTAAAAGGTGAGAGAATGTATCAGATTGTAAGTTGGTCAGGGACTCTGCTAGTTATGTCTTTTGTACTGTACATTATACAGTCATCCCCCCCCAACTTACTCGTATGTCATCTTGACATATGCTGTTCTGCACTTAATGTTGCTTACCTCCAGATCAATATATTAACCTTTCAAAGACCTGCGTTTGCATATGTGAAGGCACATAAGAAAACACCCCTAAAAATTCATTTTATATATTCAGGCAAGAAGGAAATTTACTGCACTTTTAAGACATGCTGCATAATCTCTGTTTATTTTTTACAAAATATCATTTATTCCATAATTTTGTCAAAGTCAACAGAGGGCCTTGGACTCATTGAAGCTGATATCAAGGTGTAAGGAAATTGATTCAGATGACCAGTGAGCAACAAATAGACAAGGAATTATAAAAACGCTTGCTTGCTGTGAGTAGATTCTGAAGGAGAAGGAGAGATGTTTGCCTTACCAGATTTCAGTGCTTGATTTATTCCAGTCATCTTTAGCGGTTTGTGCATTGCCACTTGTACTGTTTGACATTGTAGATAACAGATCAAGATTATCCCCTAAGAGTTAATGGGAAAGTGCCGCTTCCTTAAATTGTCATTTTTTGTCATTTCATATACGAGGGTTGGAACTTTAATAGTGGCAACTATTTATTTACAACTGATACAAAATAGATACATGTTTCGAAATTTTACTGTCCTTCAATGTAGTCACCAGCATTGTGTACAACCCATTGCCAACGATGTGGAAGTCGTAGGATACCTTTAGCAGCGCCTGTTGTGTTGATAGTTCGAATGGAGCGGTCTACCGCCTGAATAATCTCTGGAACAGTTCTGAAGCGAATGCCGCGAAGTGGTTCCTTCATCTTAGGAATCAAGTCGAAGTCACAAGGGCTTAAATAGTTGTAAATAAATAGTTGCCACTATTAAAGTTCCAACCCTCGTATTTTGTGAATTTTTCATAAGTGTGAATGTATCTTTTCTCTTGGTCAAAGTAGATTGTATGGAACCACTGTCCTTATTTTAAATTTACATTTGTGGGAAAATTTGTCTCTATTTATGTTGCCTTAAATAATGTTGGCTGGTCTTGGAACTACCTACAACGTAACTTTGGGGGACGAACTTATAAAGTATGGAGTGCTGTAGCAGTGAATATGAAGGTGTGCAATTGTATAGTTTTGGCAGATACGTGCAGATGTTGCAGAGGAATCTGCTATCCCCAGTTTCAGGTTAGAAGCATGGGGAAAATTAGAAGAGTAATCTCTCGGTATATGAACAATCAGTTTATGAGCTGATAATGTATATGAGAGCATTCCTCTTGCTAAGCACACATTACTCCTCTTACCTCTTATCAGCTGTTGTTGGTTCCTGAATCCTGAATCTTCTTGTATGTGCAGAATGTTACAGCATTCCTGAACAGTCTTTTCAGTAGCAGCAATGTCACAGCATTTCATTGTTGTAAAGTTTGCTTTCTTGTTGTTAGTCATTTTGCATCAATTAAATCTTAGGAATTTTTGTGTATCATAGTTATGATAAGTTTGGTCCCTGGTTTGTATGCATTACCCTTACAATGTTAATTAGTGTAACTATTTTTTATGCATAGTGGCTAAAAATGTTATTTAAATATTGTAACCAACCATTCATGTTTTTTTTAAATCTTTGGATGACATCATATTTTTTATTATGGTGACTTGGGTGTGTTGAGGAGAAATTTTTCATCTCTGGAACCGATTACAAATTGTAATGGTAGAAGTGCAAAATGAAATCTTGTTTTACAAAATAACAAAGTTGCAGCACAATTAAATTTTTCCCTGGGCTTCACCAGTTTATTGTATATCTTGATGTAAAAATATTTAACTTCTCTGTGCATACCATTTTCATGACAGTATCAGAATAATGTAATGAAAATCCATTGTTCTAAGAAAAAATATAGTAACTATAATGAAATTTGTAAAAAATTATGTCATTGAATGCTGTGACACACAGTTTATGAAATTTGCCACTTCGTGTGTGAAGTAAGTAGCAGGGGAACAAGAAAGTATTTTTAAAGGGTAGTAAAGGTGTTCTTGTTATGGAGATCTATGAGGATGTACACAATGGGCACAGTGAATGGTTTTTTTTAGCAGTACTATGAATTAAAGCCTAATTTAGAAGCCCATCCATTAGCTCACCACAGCCTAAGTGCAGCATCCAATGAACGCATTCCTATCTGCTACTGAGGAACAGGATTGTTGAAGGCAAATTTACATTGGTTGATCTGAATTGAACATTACTGTGTTTCAACACCATCAACAGCAAACATTTGTGTGCAGCTAAAGCAGAAACTCTTCTTCTTCTTCTTCTTCTTCTTCTTCTTCTTCTTTTTCTTCTTCTTCTTCTTCTTCTTCTTCTTCTTCTTCTCCTCCTCCTCCTCCTCATTATTATTATTATTATTATTATTATTATTATTAT
>Ga0209629_10002730_pt1 | contig 12191 bp, 11 predicted proteins | sample TergutCu122P5_FD_187286 | JGI IMG/M metagenome (GOLD analysis project Ga0209629, IMG submission 187286) | Cubitermes ugandensis P5 segment gut microbial communities from Kakamega Forest, Kenya - Cu122 P5 (SPAdes) (version 2) | ecosystem: Host-associated > Arthropoda: Insects > Digestive system...
AACCACTGTATAATACTCTTGAGCTCCTGATGATGGGCATAGTGGTGCCCGAAACATGTTGAGCAAGCAGTAAGATCTGCAATAAAAACCTCTGTTGCATCTAGTTGGCATTTTATTTCCACATATGTTGTAAAAGTATTAAAAAAAATTTTGTATATTACTTGGTACCTCATTCCACTTTTTTATTCACAAGAATAAACTTCACTTTCTAAATTTGAGTATTATTTATTCTTGAAAGTTTCTGTCACTATACATTGTTACAGTGACACAAACAAGACAAATAATAATTACTTCTTCTAGTGTTAGGATAAAAGGAAACTACTTAGGACCCTTCCTGTAGTAAGGCAGTTATTTATTCCTGCTTCATATTTGGGATAAACATGTTTCAAATCCATATCCAGTTTGTTTTCAGTTTTCCATGAACAGACTATGACTGCTCCTGTGCAACATTATTAATCATCCTACCCTGTCCATTTAGCATGACATAGCCTAGACTCTAAATAAATGCACCTATTAGGAGCTTGAGGGCCATAACAAAATATGCTTAACCATAGAAATCAGAAGTAAAATTTTAGGGTTGGAGTTGTGTGTGTGTGTGAGAGAGAGAGAGAGAGAGAGAGAATGACAGTGTTAGTCTGTTTATACAATCACTTATTATATACTGTTACTTGTAAGCAGGATGAAATAGTGCTCAGGACATCTCTTGGCCACTTTTTTATGTGCTTCATGCAACTCAGTAACAATTCATCCTTATCCTCCATCATTCGCAGCCAGTATCTAATTAGTAACTCCCAACTTTTAGCCACATTCTGCACTGAAGTCTTGCACTCCAGTACCAGTATAAGAGGCCTCCTTCCCACTGGACAGCACAACACTCCCACTCCAAAACCTGTATATTGGTTCTCTTCCTTCTTCCACCTCATTCAGATGTTGATCAGTGTTGTGAAACACTGGAACAGCATCACTATACACTATGACGGCAAGCTGAAAACTTTTGTCCATTAGAGATGAATGAAAATCTGACTTTTACCATCAGGTGTGCATGGTCGTGGATCATCTTTATGGTGTATCATCAAAAATAATCCACGTGACTAAAGGTTCAGATCTCCATCATCATGTTCCAACCTTGATAGAACATTTAAATAAATATGGAAGCCCACTTATGATGGGTGGTGATAAGGATTGTTCTGCAAAAGCTGTTGTGGGAGTACATGCTTCAGGCAGTGATGCTTACCTTCTAATTGTGGTAAGACTCTATTACACATTCTTTATATGTTGCTACGGTCAATTATTTGTTACTTTTATTTCATGTGCATTCTCAGAACAGGTTGACAGGTTCTAAGCATAATTAATTCTTCCAATTCCCTAGAATCCCCATTACTGTGGAAGAGCAAAAAGTCATCATGAGCTGCAAAAGAAAGGCTGGGTCCAGTGGCAGCATATAGATGAGTTTGTACATAGTTCTTTCTATAATATATGTCTCCCTCAGCTGGTATATAGGAAACACTAATATCAGTGGTGATGAAACAAAGGCCACATCAAGATGAAGACAATAAAGTGAACTAGGAAAGGTTATGGGAACAGTGAGAGAGAATGGGATGTAGAGGATCAGATATAATGAAAAACTCTACAATGAATATAAAGATCTTGACGTAGAATCCTCCATTAAATTCAAGGTACTACAATGGGCTGGATATGCACAGGACTTCTGATCGACTGTATACTGAGCGATAACCATATAAGGATAAAAGGGTGAAAGGATATTGATCACCAGAATTACACGATTCTTCGAGCCTATGTATACTGTAGGATTGGCTGAGAAAAGCACAAAAAAATGGAGAAACTTTAGTTGGTTTCTCTTTCTTGACAATACTCCAGCACATTGGTCATTTTTGATCAAGAATTTCTTAGGAAAGAGCAATGTGACAACACTGGAGTAACCCCCATACTCTCCTGCTATGGCTCCAGCTGATGTTTAACTGTTTTCTCAAATGAAATCAGCATTGAAGGGATGTTTTTTTTTTTTTGTGATGCTACTGACATCATCTTAGAATGTGGCGGAACAGTTGAAAAGGCTTTCACAAAATGGATTCCAGGAATGTGTCCAACACCGTGACAGTTCCTGGCAGAAATATATAGCTGCAAAAGGGGACTATTTTGAAGGATATGTAGCTTAAATGATTGTACTGTTTTGTATTTTTCAGAAATAAAGTGATTCTGTGAATATTTTGAACCTTCCATGTATTACTGTTGGTTATGTTTGGTTCGCTGGTTCAGTGTAGTTGGTATAGTGACTCACTACAGGCTGGACAGTCCAGGGTTAAAATCCTGGTGCAGGCAAGGTTTCTCTTATCCAAAACCATTGAGAGGAGCTTTGGTTCTCACCCAGGCTCCTATTAAATGGATACCAAGTTTCTTCCCCGGGGATAAAGTGCTGAGGCATGATGTTGACCTCTCACCTCTCAGTAGGACCAAGGTTAAGAATAAGTGGAACTATAACTTTACTCTCACTATGTATCTTTACAGCATGGACAGAGATAAGTTTACTATTACCTTTCATTGCTGTTTATGTCCATTCTGGTTTTCATTGTGCAGTTTAAATAGGACAGTTTTGCCTCAAACATGGAGATCTGTAAAAAAAAAGAAACCCAAATTATTCATGGCAAAACACATGAAAATATTACATACGTGGTTCACAAATGCAGATGTCTAAGTCATGAAATAAGGTGTTATGTGATGACCAGAACTTGCATGTTTTGATTTACACAATTTCAATGATGCCAAGAGTGTCATTAAGTACCTGAGTCAAGTCTGAGGAAATGTCACCTGCAACAAGTGCATAAAAAGCAAGTTGGATTCATTCCATACACAGATTATTAACAGCTGCTGTACAGTTTTTGTTTGCTTATTTACTTAGCAGTAGTTTGTTTAATGGCAGTGTTGGCAGCTCAGACAATATATCATTGAATAATAACATGATTAGTAAATAATGAATTGCGAAGGATGTGCAAGGAATCATGTGGACTAATTTGAGGTATTGTTCCATAACTTCCTGTGAGGGTCTAATGCAAACCATTAAATACCTGTCATGATAGTTGGTCTCTGATGTGAGATGTGAATCCAAGACCTCTTGAATAGCACAAGTGTGCTATCCACTTGACCATGACATTTGGTTAGATGCTTGTTATTTAACAAGAAACTTCCTTGCACAACAATCAATCACAGCAAGCAAGAGGGAAATTACAGGAGAATCATGGTGGTAATTGTTGATGACTGAGAAAAATTGGAAACTTGATTTATCAACGTTGAAAATTCTTGTTGGGTCCTGAAGAATGTCCAATGATCTTTCTCCTTCTAAGATATCAGCAATCTGCAGAAGCCTATAAATGCAAAGGAAAAATATGTTATGTTGGGAAGCACTGGCTACCTAAAAAATCCACAGGTATAACTTTTTACCACTTTCTGATATCTGCCTCACCCAGTGTGGTACTAGATGAGGTTACACTTTCACTAGTGCAAGTGGAGAACACAGGATAATGGCAAAGGAATGCTCAAAACCATCCACTTCCAGGCATATTATCTTTAACATGTGTTTCTGTGGTTTACAGTAGGAATTCTTGAACTGACAACTGGACACGCAGTTTCCACTGAGGAAGTTCGTTTTGGGAACAGTTATCCATTTAGCTAAAACTTGTTCTACACCTTCACCAAGTACTGGTGAAGGTCCTATAGAAGATTATGAAGCTTTGATACTCCAATGAAACTTTGTGGACCTTGAGATACTTTACTCTGGATGACGCTTTTTTGGCTATACACCCTTGAATCTTTAGTAAAGCTGCCTCTAAATATGCAGGGTGGTAAACATATTTTTTCCCCCACTTTCTTCTTAATCCTCCCAGATGTAATCCTACTCATGTTGATGAATAAAAAAAAATAAGAAAATGTCATCAGGCATTTATAGCACTGCCAGTAAATGAAGAATTGACAGTAGTTGGCACACCTCATACCGCTTTGGCACCCCAAGCCAGCAACTGTTAAATTTCATTATAACCACATGAGAATTACACTGGTGATTTGTTGTTCAATAAGGTAAAGCTAAAGATAAAAAACATAACTTCAGAACACAAGGCAGTTTTATACAGTTATTGACATAGGATGCCAATGACTATAATATATATTTATATTTTATATCACAGTTGTTGGCAACACCAATCTCTTTGACAATAATAGTTAACAAATCCAAATTTACATCAGATAATACAAAGCTACTCTTCAGAAATTAGAACGTAATGTGCTTAAGACTTACCTTAAGAAACTGCCTTCCTTTGCTCATGCCGCTAACAGCATCGGATTTCAAGCACTTGTGATGCTAAATTAAGTGCTACTGTTTGGTAACTCAGGCACTGTATGGAGGACCAAATATCCATGAACCTGAATATCATACAGAAATGGTGCCATCACGGCTGAAAACCTTATTAGAGCATGAAAAAATGAAAAGATGCCAATAACTGTCATAGTGCCAACCACTCTATGTTTTCCTCTAGTTTTCCAGAGTTCGAATCAAAAATTAATGCAAATGAATCATTCCTGCAAATCGGCAATTAGAACATCACAGATCACACTTAACGCATATCAATAACACCTGCTGAGAAGCAATGCTGCAAGTCACAGCTGCAAAATTCACTACACTGACTCAGAAGATAGAGTCAGTGGCAGAAAGCTGTGCTACTTGCCATTCACCTTCCTAATGGCCCGTTCAGGAACCTTTGGGTATGCGTTCGTAATTTGTCAATTTTTATGGAGTAAGAATTCAGTGTCTACTGATGGGAAACCATCTCAGACTTGGGAATCAAGATGCAAGGATATAAATGAACCAGACAGTACACTTGACATCCAAATCTTTATTTGTACATGTACGGCAGACACCTGTCGAGTACATGAGAAACAACAACCCACACCAACATGGCTGCCATACATGGTCTCTAGGGAGGACAATGACCAGTAAGGGTAATTTTTTGTTTGCTCCAGTTCAAACCGAACTTTTGTTTTATGACTACAAGCAATTCTTGTGAAACAATTTAGACTACATTATATTAAACTCATAACATAATATTGCACTTTAGCAGGTAAAAACCAATAATAATTACAACAACCTGTAGAAATACTCTGGATTTAAAAGATGAGCTAAGTACATGGTTCATCAACATGAGTATTTGAATTAAACGCCTGCAAGTCTACTGGTATAACAGATACTGCAGCTCCATCCGATGGAAGACAAAAGCAACGACACTTCTATACAAGCACGGTGGTTTTATTATAGACAGCAAAATAGATCTCTCCTATCGTCACATTGGCTATACAAATTGTGCACCCCTGGACACATTCTATGTATAAATACATTATCTCACTTTGGACTCACCTAGTAAGACATTCTCACTAAAGTTTTAGTACTTGTGCTTCATAGAAAATCTGTTAAAATTTTGATTGCTTTTCGCCGTGTAAAGTTAGTGAGTGGAACAAGGAAAGTGAAGGCACAGAGTGTCAGAGAAGGATCAACAAGACCATTGGGGCTGCAATCTCATATTAAAATATAACATCTTGATATAATTATAGTAAATATTGTTAAAATATGTGTGGTGTTTACAAAATTTCAATTTCCAATTTTATAAAATACATTAACCAGAGGTAAATCGATCCTACAATAAACAAACCTCCACTGGTAGAGCTGTGCTAAACCACATGGAAAACAAATTTTCAAAAATCATTTCCTATTATATTACCACATTCATTCTAAGAGATTTCCAATACAGAACCATTAGACAATTCCTGAGCAGAGAAGTTCTGCCAAAATTTGCAGCCCCAAAGATAAGGAGTTGTGCAAAATTGACATATGAATGCAATCGGTCAGAACCCAGAGTGGACAAGCACGTTTGAGGCACTCGGAGTAAGGCATCCTAAGTGGAGATATGAAGGACATGATCTGCACTTACTGTGAGATGTGCATTAGTAGTTAAAATACAGTGAAACAGTTGCGCTACCACCAATTGTTTTAGAAGGCTAATAGTGAACACTGTGGTAGGTTAACGAGGTGTCAGAAACCTGACTGTTTCTCCCAATTCATCATGGACACAGTATACACAATTTGGACATACAAGTACAGAGTTACATTTTATAATAATCCGATCCACAGTATGGTTATACTGTCCTTAAAAACACACACACACAATTTTTATTCAGGGAAAAACGTAATTCATTCCTCAGCGAGAATTATGATCAAGGATGAGACCTTACAACACTGGTGCCAGCCTTTACATAAATGTAACTGATAAACTGAAATAAATTACAATACAAGAGACCAAATATCCACAAGGTAGGAATTTCATACAGTAATGACATTTGGAATACACAAGTATACTTCAGGAGTGTCTGTATACCTATTCAAATAACGAATGACTTGCTTCGGCCAACTGCGACTCTACCAGTGGCGGTCTCCTAAGCTAAAACCATTCTTGCAATTTGTGTAACTCTAGTACCATGTTATAACAACAGCAACAATAACTTTATTCGGTCCCTACAGTATGGCCAACAAGACCAAATTACTTCTGCTAGTTGGAAGAACCAACCAGGATTCATTATTAAAGATATATATACGTATATATGTATAAGAATAGTGCATTCCATCCAATGTTGGATGCCAACAACTTTGGTGACTATGTATTAGTCTCGTGCAGTGTGTGTGATGTGTTGAAGTACAGAGGAAGTGTCTACCAATACTGCAAGCCTTGACCTGCCTATGATCATTAAGCACCAATTTAGCATGGCAACACAAAACTTAAAATACATACATTACATTTAAAAACCATACTGCAAGTTACTGAAATTAATATTGTCTCAGAAAATATATATAACAATCACACTGTACATAATAATGTGATACCAGTTTTTATGTACTTGGTTACAAAAAAACATCTCTGTGATTTAACAGTTCCAGTATGACACTAAGAGAACCTGACTTTACACAGCAACGTACATGGTATATACACTAATACTCCATCTGGCTGCGGAAACAAGAAACAAAGCATGGCTATGGGGGAATGTTCGCATGCTCTCTTGGTAAAATAGATGCTCATCTGGGGGCTACACAGTAGTCACGCAGCACTGCACACAACAAAAATCAAGTACAAAAACATCTCTTTACACAGTTCTCTGTGAGTTAATGATATATATTTGCATCTCATAAAACTATCTACAAAACAATTTGGACTTCATCACATGGACTGCTTCACTGTCTTCTGCGTAGGAATGAGGCAGCTGTGAGGGAGGGGGGGACACGTTTCCACCGAGCACATGCACTTGCCAAAGCTTTACATGCAACAGACGGCAATCATTTTCCGATTAACGAATTTAAGTACGCTGAAGGTACACAAACGTGGAACATGACTTATCTGAATGGTTACATATCTGCAAACAATTCAACATTATACATATTAACATTTTGCTATTCTGATTCTTTCTTTTAAGAATGAATGTAATTTCCTGTGCAAAAGCTACATGGTGGATGTGTTTATTACTACTATCACTTATGACATGACTGCACCGAACCAACTTCTTGTTGAGCAAAACCCAAAATGATGCCAGCCAACCATTACTGTTACAGGCACTAGTATTCACGCACTGTCTGCCACATGCCTGACTGACACCTCTGGTGGCCACAATGGTACACCGGATGGCACATAATCCTCTTGTCACACAACTGCAGCATTTAATCATGGTTCACATGTGGAGATCCAAGACTGAGGTGAGGTACTCCCATGTGATGGGCCACTTCACTATGAGGCCCAGCCCTCATTGATCCGGGTCCGTTTCTGCATTGGCCCACTGTCATAATCACTACTGCTACTGTGCCGCGGATCACCCGGTGATGATAAGTTCGTTGGGGTTACAGTTCCTGTCAAGTGGAAAGGCACAACTCACATAATGACAGTGAACAAGTCTCTAAAATCTGATGCATTTAAATAGCCAAACTGAATCAGAATACAAAGAATTAAAATGGTGTAAGATTTTATCCTCCTCAGGAAAAAAGGTACAAAACAGAACTGTTATTTACACAGCATAATGAATCAGCATTATAGCAGTCTCAGTACTCTGTGTCAGGATAAGAAAGCCAGACATTACTCTCCCAGTCACATCATGAAAACTTGTAACAACCCTGACCATGAACAGAATGCAGAGGAGAGTTACATCTAGATTATGTACCGTATTACGAGGACTGTTCAGAAAGTAAAGAACGTTTGCGCATACAACCCCCGCAGGTGTTTCATTGTACCATGTGGTGTGTTCAGCAGAGTGTAGATAGTTATCTGGTGCAGTTGGTGCAGCGAACGTTTTCATGTTGTGTGTGTAACGGGTTGTGACAACGAACGCGCCGATATCAAATCCCGCCGACTGTGAGGTGCGAGGCGTGATTCGGTTTTTGCAGGCAGAAAACGTTAGATCCAGTGAAATTCACCGAAGACTTGTTGCAGTCTACGGCGAACATGTTATGAACGCGGCCAGTGTCTGAAAATGGTGCACAATGTTTAGGAATGGGCGAACAGATGTTCATGATGCTGAGAGATCAGGGCGACCCTCTGTCATCACAGACGCATTGAAGCAAAAGGTGAACCAAATCATTCGAGAGAATCGACATTTCACAATTAGCGAAGTGTACAAACAATGCCCGGAAGTGTCTCGTACAGTTGTGTATGAAATTGTCACCGAACATTTACAATACCACAAAATAGCCAGGCGGCCTTCTGGTACGAGGTGGGAATAAGTAAACTGGAGTCACGGTACGACAAGTGCCTCAATGTCCAAGATGACTATGTGGAGAAGTAGGTGAAGGTGTGTGATAAATCCTGCATGTTCTGTTTCTTTCCTATTATCAATAAATATCTTTGTATGGCAAAACGTTCTTTACTTTCCGAACAACCTTTGTACAAATGGGGTATTGACTTTATTAATCTGAGAACATTACACATGAAAAAATGGGGAGCTGGGATGGTGTAGTTTGAATAATGAGCACACAATGGGCTGGGAGATCCAGGGTTTGAATCTTGGGAGGGGTAAAGAATTTTCCCTTCTCCAATACATCTCGACCAGCTCAGAGGCACATCCAATGGGTACCAGGGTTCTTGCCTGGGCATACAGTGGTAAGGGCATGAAGGCGACACTCATCTCCAACTAGCACTGACATTAAGAATGATTATTAGAGCTATATCTTTATTCCTCTTAAATGCCTTCATGGTGCGACCAATGAAAGTGACTACCTTTCTTACATGACAGAAGAAGTCCAAGAAGTTAATGAATTCAAAAGTGTACTCTTTTATAACACATGAAGTGTTCAGTCTGTCAGATAAAGTACTATGTAAGACTTTTTGTTTTTCGTTGCACTGTGCATCTTGATATCACCAGAGTCTTTTATTTACCAACAGATACACTTTATATCAGTCTTAGAAAACATTAAAATTTATATTAAAACTGCTCCTACATGTTTCGGTCTACGACCATCATCAGGGAGCTTACACATGACCCTAGCTAAAGACACGTTTATTAAATCGGTAAAAGTACATCGTTATGGACTACGTGGTGGTGTGGCAGCATGCTGCCACACCACACCACCACGTAGTCCATAATGACGTACTTTTACCGATTTAATAAACGTGACTTTAGCTAGGCTCATGTGTAAGCTCTCTTATGATGGTCGTAGACCGAAACATGTAGGAGCAGTTTTAATATAAATTTTAATGTTTTCTAAGACTGATATAAAGTGTATCTGTTGGTAAATAAAAGACTCTGACACTATAGACGACATTCTCAACATTTTGTGCTAAACTTGCTTCAAACAGTATCATCTAATGTGAGTTAAAATATATAACACACTATTCGCAAGAGAGGAAAAGCGTATACCACCAGAATATCCATGTTGTCCAAACATGCATACTAAACTTCTGCCTACTTAATTGGTCTTATGTTCACGTACTACAAACATAACTCTACCACAGGAAAAGTAATCACACTTCAATGGGTTGGGCATTTACTGTCTTCACGTTCCACCAAATGTTCACTAGATCGAAAAATGTTTGAAAATAATGTTACAAAACTTGACCCTATCTCCATTTTACAATACCATTCAAACATTTTTGTTGACTGATAAGCCATTCTTGCAGAAACTGAAAAGTTCTGTTTCAGCTTCAGGTAAAGTAAGGGGTACAGTGAACCAGTAGGAACTACAGTACTGTTGTGTGCCAAATTTTAATATATACCCACAACACCAAATAAAATAAAAATGTGCTCAATGACCTGGCCATGAAATAAGGTAACAAACAGAAAGGCACAATGTCTTATTTAGTTCTTGTACTCTGTGCATACACAGCAATATAATATAAAATGGGTTACAGCATATGTCTGCATACCATTTTGGAATCACTGCTAACAGTGTGAATTAATTTGGTAACTGGCTTCCATGAATCATATCTTAAAAGTGCAAACCTGGTGTAGGTGTGAGGTGACCAGTGGAACTTGGCCGTGGCAATGTGTGCCCATGACCATGGCTCTGAAGGTGGCTGAGAGGGTGGCCAAGTGCATGCGAGTGGCTGCTGGCATCGCGAGGAGGTGAGATGGGTTCACTCTTGATCTTCACAGGCAGTGGAGACGTGGAGGGTGGTGGTGTGCTGCTGGGCACAGCTAAGTGAGGCAGACCGCTGGAAGAAAGGCCACCTCAACATGAACGGCTTTCTTAAATGAACTCCACCTAGGATACTGCCTCAAAACAATTCTGTAACTATTACATAAGTTACACTTACATGTCTTGTAAGTAATCTTGAGTACACTGATGTAAGTACGCCATTTATAACTTATTTTGCGAAACGCATCTGTATAACTGTACAATCCTGTTTTCATTAGCACCTGATATTTGATTCCCATAGTCATTTTTAACCAGTGACTCAAAACTGGAATTAGATACTTGTCCTCAAGAATATTATTTCTTCATAAGAGATATTGCAGCACGCCCTGGTTTATGACTTTAATCCATAGCATAGCTTAGAAATTACCATAATCAATCAGTAATCACTGTCTATTTTATGCATTCTTTTTTACTTAAGGACACCCTCAGTAACTCAGGTTATATATCATCAAATGGTAGGATAATTATGAAAATATGAATTGGAAAGGATATGGAAATGGTTGATGGTTGTGACCTAATTTTAGGCCAGGAGGAACAAGGAAATATTACTGAAAAACAAGTCAATCAGTCAGTGAAAATTCTCATTGGCTTAAACATTTCAGTTCCCTCAGAGCAGAGGTGTCTGACATTAATGCATGTCAGTCTGCTGCAAGAAGCAAAACAGACATCTAGTGAACTGAACTTAAGGTGACTGCAACAGCTCACAGCCATTTCACTACTACCTGCCTATGCTGTGTTCACAATGTGACTACAGTATAACATAATGTTACCTAGTATGAGCTAATGATGTGGGCAGCTGATGACTCCAGCTCAGTGTACCAAGACCCATCTCAGATCCCACACTGAAGTCCTGCCCACCGAAAGCAGATAACGAACCTGGGTAGCCCCCTAAACCAGGTATGGACGGAGTTTGCAACGCAACCACAGGAGTGTTTAATGTTGACGTGCTCCGACTTGGCTGAACAAATACACAGATGTAACAGATGTCAATACACAATATGTCAAGAAGCATTAGCAATAATGGTAACAAAAACTCATTAGTCAAATGTAATACTGTATTACCTACATTTTGACTGCACACAATTTTATACAAGAAAAGTACGAAAAAATAATGGATCCCCATGATAACCACATCATGGATTAAGAACGTGTTCATAAACAAACATTCCACAATTCTGCAAGAGCCAGATAGGTCACAGTGATAGTTAACCGAGCAGGTGCAGGATCAGTCACAGAACACACACACACACACACACACACACACACACACACACACACATATATATTGCACATTACTGTTGCTGTCATCATCACAGTCATCGTTATTGTCCTCATCAATGTCACTGCCGCCGGTCCCAGTGGCCGTGCGGTCTAAGGCGTAGGTCTTTGGCCGCTCGCCTGCTGAGATTGTGGGTTCGAATCCCACCCGGGGCATGGATATTTGTCTGTTGTGAGTGTTGTGTGT
>Ga0209629_10002731_pt1 | contig 12191 bp, 13 predicted proteins | sample TergutCu122P5_FD_187286 | JGI IMG/M metagenome (GOLD analysis project Ga0209629, IMG submission 187286) | Cubitermes ugandensis P5 segment gut microbial communities from Kakamega Forest, Kenya - Cu122 P5 (SPAdes) (version 2) | ecosystem: Host-associated > Arthropoda: Insects > Digestive system...
GTGGATGTTAAGGGGGAAGTGAAGGAACATTACAGATATGCCTAAACATAAATTGTTACAATACCGTCAGACAGAACAGCGTTTTGTATTCAGTAATGATCACGTGTTTCGGTCTAACAAGACCGTCGTTAAGCCACCTTTAAAAAACTCTATTAATAATTTTAAATACAGTGCAAATTGTGCTTGATGTGTCGATCCAACATGACTTGCTGTGTTTACGTTAATCTGTATACAAATTGTTTGATTTGTAATGTTTGGGCCATTGATTGTGTGCAAATAGTGTGTTGAAAGGTCAAATACATTTAGAAAAATTCTAAAATAAGTTCTTATATGTGTAGAAATTATTGACTCCCAACTTTTTGCCACGTGATGCAAAATAATTGAAAATCCTACACTGTGATATTTATACAGTTTATAGAGAGGCAGTAAATATGTAAACACAAATGTACTGATATATATTGTGTGAATATTAAATTTGTTCAGATGGCTGCCTTATTGGGGAATGTATTGTGTGATGTGATGTGTTGCAATATAGGAGATATCGTTATTGTTACAAGGCATATTGGAGAATTTGCGTGATGTAGATGTGTGATTGTGGCTTGTTTGTGTGAAGGGGGAATAACTGTTAAATGAAGAGTTGGATGTTTATTGATGTAATTAAAATAAAGGTCAGTTCGGGTCTAATTTGTGTCCAAAATCTTTTCCACAATACCAGCATGTTGCTTGAACAGCCATTGCTGCTGTACATAATAGTGACTGGGGTGTGGAGTGAATATAATATCTGTGTATGTTATTTGTGCACAGGGAACTGGTGCATCGTTATTGTGTTTGTTATGTGTGAAAACACAGACATTACCTGGTTCGATGTTCTGCTAGTTGATTGTCACATAGTCGTCTCTCTGTCTCTCTCTGTTGCACTGTGTTGGTGCCGAAACCCCGGAGCATGCAACAACTCATGTATAGCTGTTCCGTGCCATACGCATCCTTTGCGCTGGAGGTTCAGTTGCTGGCGCTGTGAGAAATTGAAAATTCGTGATTAAATCAGGCCAGCCTAGAGAGGCATTTTTTTACTACAAGAATTCTGATTGTGGCTTGTGTCAGTGCTGAAGCTACAATAAGCAGTCAGACCTGCTGAAGTCAACTGAACACGTCAGTCATTTCTGTCATTTGTGAAAACCAGCAGTGTGAGAATGTACAGGGTGACGGTCAGCGCACTTAGGGGGAACGTAATTTTGGGGAGATCACATTTGTTGATTCAGGCCGTCGTGTGGAAGGGGATTACTGACAAGATGGTAATGTAGGGTACGGAAAGCAAGAGGGCTTTGTAAGTAATATAATACACAACACACTCATTTTATAGAAGGACAACGAAATGTTGAAGAAGAATGTACGGCGTGTCTTTGGACAGACAAGTACATAAAAGGGTGTATCCAAAAGTTCCGGGACAGTACTTGTAAAAAGAAGTTTGCTTACCTTGGATTTTAAATTCCTCCGTCACCTTCAAAGTACTCCCCTTTTGTATGAATACAGCGGTCCCAGTGTTTCTGCCATGCTTGGAAGCATCCCTGGAAGTTCCTATTTGGAATCGTGTCAAGTACCCGCTGCGATTCGTCTTGAATCTCTTCAATGGTGTCGAATCTTCGACACTTCATTCGAAGGTTCATCTTGGGGAAGAGGAAAAAGTCACAGGGTACCAGATCGGGTGAGTATGTGGGATGGTGGACCACTGTCATGTTGTTCTTGGCCAAAAATTGCGAAACTTTAAAGGATCTGTGAGCCGGAGCATTGTCGTGGTGGATAAAGAGGTTCTGGTTTTGCCACTTCTGTGGCCTCTTGCGCCGCACATTTTCACGCAACCTTCTTACAATATCACATACTGTTGTACAATACCATTATCACCTGCCTGTACAAAACACACTTTTGAGTACACAAACAGAAACAAATTTCAAAGTAATCTGTCAGCTTTCCTCGGTTGGTAGTTGGTGAACTCACAGCAGGTTCGTGATTGAGTTACTGTAGTTCGTTCAGGATGGTTCTTGGGGGGGGGGAAATTGGTGTTAACATGAGCTAACCGGTGTGAACGTGTGTGTTGGGGGTGAAGCTGTGTACACCGAGCGGTGCGGTTCGCAGTGCTGGGCTTGTCTTAACGACGCTCTGTATTCTGTTACTCACCCCTCCAAGACGTCCAACGTAGGACCAACAGCCAGTATCTTCTCCCGTTATGTGGACTTAGTCTCTGTCGGTCAGTGGGTCGTATTGCTTGAATCGGATGGGCGTCTTTTTGTGGAAGTCTTCAATAACCAGCAGGATATGAATTCGCTCATTATTAGCTACACTGGAAATGTATCAGTGGCAGTTTATGGTACTCTGTTGCAGCAGGAGACATCGAAAGCGCCACATTGTAGCCTGGGAAACACGAGGCCTGGTCAGAAACTTCCCGGACTGAGATCAGAATGTGCCGTGCGTCGTCACCGCGCTGCACAAGGCCGAACTGTGAAACAAAATTTTTATTTAGGAGCAATGACACGTGTGCGTGATGCAGTTCGCTGTAATGACCAAGAAATGGCGGTCTGTCTCGTGGTAAATCACAATGCACCCATACACTTGGCTCATCTTTTGCAGCCGATGTTTGCCGAACAGCACATTCAGTAGGTGCGTCAGCCACAAAACTCCCCTCACACTGCTGCATGCCAGTTTTTACTGTTTCCTGCCTTAAGCACACTGTGAGGGGTAAAGCGTTTGAAGATGAGGAACGATCAAAAGTACCGCCACACAGCAACTTATACAGATGCACCAAGCGGACTACCGGAGGTGCTTCCAGCAGCGTAAGTGCCTCTGGAATAGCTTATCCAAGCACAAGTGTTCTGGTTCAGAAGATGTCAGTACGTAATGAAGGTAACTTCAGTGCTTATGGTTCCAAAACTTCAGTCCGGTTAGTTCCTGATCAGTCCTGGTGAGGAACAAATAGATTTTTAACTCTACATTAGGAGGTGCTGTGTTCACCTCAATACTCTAGTTACCCTGCTACCAGATAGCGCTTTCCGGGCGCCGTTGTTTGAGACTGCAGTGCTGGGCGGAGAAGCGTCCTTTTCCAAATCATAAAAAACACTTGAAAAAACGGTAGTTGCCGTCAGACATTTTTGTTAAATTTTCGACCTTTTTTGGAATATGTAAACCCATTAGCACGTACAAACCTCAGTTCCTCCCTGACCCATACACATGTACACACCTCACTTCCTCCCTGACCCATAACCTTTTCCTCGTGAACCCAAAATTTAACTCCAACATCAGCCAACTAACCAAACAACCAAGTAACAACCCAAAAGTTTTGACAGGCGTCGAATTGCTCCAAAGCGCAAGTCGACGTTCCTCTATCTCTTTAGATATTTCTGCCGCTGACCGTATCATTTGGTTCAGTAACAGACAAACGAAACTATTTTTAACAAAGATTGCGCTTACGCATACGATTCCCTTTTGTGGTTAAAAAATCCGAAGCGATCATGTTAATATCCGTTGCTTACGAAGCAATAGGTCTTGTTGGGGGGAACAACTTCGGTGGGAAGGCTTTCTGAGATTTGAGCCCAGAACTGTCATACGAAAGTTAAAGTTGGACTAACCGCGTAAATTTTTGTAGGATGTCTCTTTTATCCTGTTCGGCACACTGCAGTTCTGCCGCAGAGGAGGCCTCCATCTGCCGGTCATCTTGTGAGAACTGCGCTGCTGCGGACAGCGATACAAGATTCTGTACTTCCTTGTGACCCAGTTAACTCTTCACGGTATGTTGTGTGGTGGTTGTGCTGTTTTACTGTAAAGTGGAATAAGAGGAAGGCTTCTTGAGCAGCTGACAATTGCTCTGCTGGTTAAATTCCCCACATTCAACTAAAACCTACCGCTTTTTTCATGTTTAATAATATCTAGGAATTTCCCTTTTTAGTAATCTGAGGATCGAGTCTATGTTTACATGACTGGCTTGTCATGTGTGTGGATGTGTGTGTGTGTGAGCGTGTGTTTTCAGGGGCAATTATAGATAACTATCGCCATTACTTCATCCACTCAACCGCCATTTTTTAATGGTGCTAATGGGGTATCATAATGCATGGATACTACCGTTCACGCCCGTATACCACTTTGTAGCTTTGTGCTGCAATTCTCACTAAACACACGGTCTATGTCGAACGGCACTACTCTGGTCGTCCAGCGACTTGCAGGGTTGATCAGTCCGAGTAGTGTGAAGCCCCCTTCGGTCAATCATGGACTTTGGACCAAAGATAAAGATGGAGTAGAGTACCGTGAAGAAGGAAGAATGAATGTAAGTCGACACGTCGGGAGTGCCTGAGTAATAAGGTGAAAAAATGGAGTAGGAAGGTGGGGAGAAATTTGAGGATATGTAGCGAGAGGAGGGGATTTTGAAAACGTTGGGCTTGAGACCCTGGGGCCCCGGGAAATGGCCCAAAAAATTTTTGAAAAGTTTATTTTTGAAAATGTTGATAAAGGAATGTTTCTGAAATACTTACGTGGTGAGTAGGTGCCGCCGTGGGGTTTCGTATATTTTGTTGCGCAATGTTAAGATCGAGCAGCTGCAGCAGCATGTTGTTAGCACTCCGCCATTATGAAGAATGAATACTGGTGAATGTAGACTTTGAGTGTGTGTGTGGTGATGACGTCAATTGCTGTGATTGGTTGTTAGGAAGGAACGATCCTATTGGTCAGTAGAAGGAAGGATGTTATTGGTCGAGCGTGTGCGGGGTTTGGTAGTGCCAGGGCTTGAAAAAGGGCCGCAGTTATAGATGGACGGCGTGTTTAGTGCTGCCGCCGTGGGGATTGGTAGAGTGTGTTGCACACAACGAGGATACGAAAACGGAGCAAGGTTGGCAAGAGCCTTGGGGGCCCAAAAGTGTTGTAAATGAAGGTAGGAGACGGCGACAGCGATTACATGCCCCCGTGGTGTTTGTAGTGCATAGCGAAACATAAGAAATGATTGTGTGAAGAGGTATAGTACCTGTGGTAGCGTATACAAAAGAGAAATTTCTCAAATTTGAGTTAGGTTTATATAGTGATGGCGCAACGATGTTGAAACTCGCACGAGCTATAAGTGACCTCGTGACCCGAAGTTACGACTCTTGTTTTCAAGTTGTATGTAAGGGGAGTGGTTTGACTCAGCTTTTAGCCTCAAGCGCTGCTGTGACCGATAGTACTACGTACGCGAAAAGCCCTTGTGTGGAGAATGTAAATGGTGTCATACTGCAACATGCGCTGGCAACACGGGAGCAGCGGCCGTCATGAAGTGAAGTTGGTGGCTAGGGGAAACGGGCATGTGACTGCTAGATCGACAAAATTGGAATATTTAAACCTTGGTGGAGGCAATGTAATGATAACTTTTTTGAAAACCATCAACAGCCGTCACGAACATCTCTGCAATTTAAATTCTATTATTATTATATTATTAAATATCTTCAGCGTGCTCCAGTTTGCTGCAGCTTCAGGCTTCCAGCTTCCAGCTTATAAGTGGTAAGTTGAACATTGCTATGCTAAGCATGATGAACTAGTACAACACCAAAAGCAAGTGCATGGAAGGATTGGTCGGGATATGTGCATGCAGAAAATGATAGTGTAAAGTGTTTTAATTTCAAGCTTATTATCCGTCAATGTTACAACAGTGTCTCGTAGCGGCCCTGTTAAGGTTTAGTGTTCATTTATGGCGACCGTATACATATCTCCCCTTCCGTCACGTCGTGCAATCTTCCGACGCTCGTGAACGTACTTCTCGCCTTTAATATAATTCAGGTAGACGCACGCAGGTGCCCAGCGAGCATGTTCCTCAAATGGAATGTCTGACGTCAACCAATCCCGAAGCCCAACATTGCAGTGAAAACACGAAGTCTCATCTGAGCGCCCTGTGTGTAAAGAAAAGTGCGAAAATAGTAGTACGCGAAAAGATGTCTAAAATAACGCGTTGAAAGTTACGTAAAACAGAGTGTACATACCTTCGTAATAAAAGTCGGCCTCAGCCAAAGACTCTGGTGTAGGCAGCTTCCTCCGTCTCGGCCATGAGGCAAAAGATTTAAGTCTATCAGCGAACGTGAGGTAGGCCATGTTTGCAGGCGGGCGCCACTTGTTTACCGACCGCAGCTCAATGTAGCTGTGTAAGCGGTCTTTGAGATTCTCCCTGTCGTCTTCGAGGCGCTGCGTGCGTTTGGTAATTAATCATTCCATGCTACTTTCACTGTCAGTGTCGGGGGTAATATCAACTGAACGCTGACTACCTCTGACGCCGGAATCAACATCAGTATATAAATTTAATGGAGTGTCGGTTACAGAATAAGGACGGACCTCCATTGCGTGTGAAAAGTAGACTAGTGTGTGCTGCACGCACGTGTGTGTGTCGTTTATGTAGTAATGCTATTGGTGCAATCTAGCGGTAGGAAAAGTGTAGGAATGTAGGATTGAAATGAAAACGCAATATGAGTCAGATACAAAGCAGTGAAGATTTATTCAAGAACAGGAAAAACAAGATATTACATTAATACCTTTATCTCTTCAAAAGGCTGAAAGTACAGAATATTCTTGTTAGCAGAAGGTGGTGGCGCAACATATGTAGTTGAGTTTAGTGCAGAGATAACATAGGTCATGACGTCACCCATCGCCTCGATATACTTTGCGAGCTGATTCAGAACTACGGGAAATATGTAACTCAGATAGCGAAGTTCTCGTAGCTTCAGAAATACAGACTTCTTATTATGCTTACGCCGAGAGTCAATATGGCCGTCTTGTAGGGGGTCGCAGAATGCATTGAGAAATCAGCGAAACGCACTGTATAAAATTCGTCGCGCCACAGCGCATCCACCTGGGCAGTCAGGTGTTCCGCCCTCGTTGACACGTGTTGATCTGTGAGGAGAATAGGGTGTTGCTTAGGTGTACCAATCTCGACGAGGGGTTGATTGTTTCTTGAGGGATAATAGCCGACAGAGATATATCTTTTCTTCTCGGGATCCAGAAAGAAGACGCGCCTGAGTAAAACCCTGTTCGGATCAAACAGAAGACTGGTGGCTTATGTATATGAACCAGAGGTGGTGGTGTCGAGGTCGCTGCCGCCGCCACCATCCGTAGCTGCCTGTGCGTCAGTAGGTGCTCTGCGTTTTCGTGCTGACATGTCGAAACAGATTGTTTGCAGGTTGCCCGTGTCTGCTGATTACATACCTCTGAAACAGGCGAGGTGGTCACATGGCAGTATTAGGTTTTGGAACGCCAGATTCAAACTTTGCAGTTTGTCCCATATTGTTAGGTGGGCATTTGAGAAGGGTTTTAAATTTTAGACGATATTGAAGCCATGAATATTGCCCGTCAGCATTTCGTAGGGCGCATTGCATATTTGGGAATGAATGCCAAGGCAGGTGACACTGAATGTCAGACTTCAGTTCCGAGGGTATTGGGCACTCGAGGGTTTCCAAATCTTGTATTGGGAGGCCGAGAATATCAGTGAGAAGTAGAGATTTGTCTTCGCCTCTCGAGTACAGATGATTGCAGGCGGCCAAGGCTTCAGTCAGTACTTTTTGGACTTGAGTGTAATGAATAAACCCATCGTCCCAGTTCAATCCACTCTCTTTAGAACCGTGAGGTTCCGTATGATAGGGCGGGCAGAATAAATACTGCAAGCGCGCTCCCATCCGCGCAGATCGCCAAGTCCTTAATGATTATTTCATTATTGCCCTGAAGGAACTCAATTTCAATTACGGCCATCATCTTGGATAGAGTACGGAATAAGAATAAAGAGAAATGGTGACGTACGTAACCTTTTATAGGGATGGGATTAAGCAGGCCATAAACTCTAAAAACGCCCAGACCAATTGAGCGATCATTAACAAACATTCCCAACACGACTCCTCTCTTGAATCTGGCATGACAAACAGTCAGAAAAGTGATGACTACTAAGCAGTACATACTTACTGTAAGAGAGGAGGCTTGCAACACTGGCCTCCTCTCGGCGATCCACAAACAAGTCCAAAGTTCGCTTCGAACATCGCTACTTCTTTCCTATCAGCACCGTCAGCAGGAAAGAGCCGGACGAACTGCAGTGGCGTGATTCTCTTGTCCATATAGTGAGCGAATAAACAACAGTACTGACCACACACAACACTTGTAGGTCCTTGTAGCGATATGGAATTGTAGCCCCAGATAGCAGCGTTGAGTTTTATGAAGGAAAGAATATTTTGTTTTGAGGGGGAAGGCCATAGGAATCAAAATAGGAAGCGTAGGACAATAGGGGTTCGAAGTGTATTGCAAGCCAGGGTGAACCTTCCCTAGTGTGAGGATCGGTATTGATAATGACTGTGCCTGTTGTATGAATAGTCGTAGGTAACAGGTCAGACGGGCAAACATCTAGAAATGTCGGTACGTCTTTGAGAGTACATGTTATCTGAACGGTATCCATTAGAAATCTGTGAACACCTGACGCATAGAGTCCTTTAAAACCGTACTGTCGAATTCAAGATATAATAGGCAGACGAGAGGGTCAGGCAGGGATTTTCCAAATTTAATTTCAATACGTATGTTGCCATGCGCGGGAACTGATATATGACCCTCGGAGGCAGCAAGGTCCGGCGTCAGATCAAATATTAGCATGAAATATCCGTTTATATACTTGGCAGGCGTTATCTGAAGTCCCGTGTTCGAATGATGAATGCCCGATCCTTCAAATAGGGTTCTGTAGCCCATGACTGCAGACTTCTCACGACTCATATCAAGTGTCAGGTCTTCGGGGGAACTTGCTTTCCAGTAATATACATAGGAAAGTGTGTTAAGTCATAGTGTCTGAAGTTGAAAGGATTCGAAGACATAGTGCCTAGAAAGTCTGTGTTCTTGACCATGGTGATAATCAAACGTTTCGGGAGTCGACCCAGGACAGCGTTGTTCATGCTGAGTGATTACGGACCAGCAGCAAAAGTGAAGTCTTGAGTTCGATTCTTCTTATGTTGTATCTGACAGGATAGCCCAGGAGTAGAGTTTCATTATTTGAAGAAATAATATCGGCACTAGGCCTGATTCGTTGAACGTATTATAATGCTTCTTGAACTTTGAAATTAGCTTTACTATCCTCTTTATTACTCAGCAAGTAGAACGCGGGCTTGGCCTTTGTTAATTTAATTTGCATCTTCACACCGTTAATAATAAGTTTCGGAACATTACAAATGTCAGCATGAAGGCGACTGTACATGTGGACCTCCTGACTCTTTTTGACATGGTTCCATCTTGCGAGGAAGCCTGTGTTAGACAGTTCAGCGGGTTTTGAACAGTCCCCTGCCAGGAGGTTCCCTTCGTCTAATTCCCAGTTCGCCATCTTCAGGTGTGAATCAGCGGCGTCGGTAGCGTAGATCATTAACGTTTCAAGGTACGCCCGGTAGTTGTAATTCTCGGAAGCTTGCGAAATTTGAGTGTCATTCAGCGAAACTGTACATTGAATAGAGAATGTAACAGATTGTTAACACCAGCTACGTAATCCGTTTCAGCTAAATTTGTTCCGTCAGTCTTGATTAGCTTTCCTCTGATAAACAATTTTTTATTCGGGTCAATGTAAGAATCACTATCGGCAGGAATTAGGAACTCTATATCCTTCTGGTCTACAGAGGCAATTGGCTTGTATATGGTTTCTGTTGTTTCCAAGCATCCGTCCTGTCTAGCCTTACGCTCGAAAAGATCGAACTCAGTACTGATATAGGATGGTATCTCCGCCATGCCTGATTGATTAATAGATTGCGTTACGCAAAAATGTCTCTTTTTATAGGGGCCGAGCAGCCCTACTTTTTCGCTTAGGTTTTTCCTCCCTAGGTTTGAGACGCGTGGAAGGCTGCGTTTGCGTCTTATAGCGGAGGGGCGTCTGGTGCCTGATGGAGGACGTTTGCGTTTGCGACGACGACCACCTGCCATCTTAGCAGGTAAAGTCTCCCGAATGTGTTTAGAAATGATGTCTTTATATCCCTCAGGGTTGTCAGCGATTTCGGAAAGAATGTGACTCCCCGTCTGCAGGGCAGCACGCTCTATTGCCTTTGCGCCGGCCTTTGCACCTGTAAAGAGCCATGGTTTAATTACACGAAATAATGGACCTAAATAATCGCCGATTCCGTGCCCGCTGTGAATGAATGTGGGAAGGGAATAGATAGGGCCTATCCCCCCTCCTCCACCTGCCTGGTGTATATAATGCCTTGTAAGAGGGTGCATTAATGTTGAATGAAAGAAACGAGCAGGCGCGCTGTGTATTTATACGCGTCGAAGATGTAATACCACCTTTGTAGGTAGAATGCCAGCCTCCAAAGCAGCAGGTTCACCACTAGCTTTCCGTAGTTCAATTCGTGTATCCTGAAAGAGTTTCTTTTCAACAGGTAAATAATAAATATTATGAAACAGGTGGTTTCCCAATTGTGTGGGGCAAATGGTGCGTAATAAACGAACGCTTTCAGTTCCCACCATTTGAGGTGTGATAAGGTCGTAATATACCAGCACGTTTACGGAACTAATGACGTCAATAACTTCCCTCGCATAATTTGTCTATTAGGGACTTTATAGGAGAGTTCCTCTAGGCCGACCTTCCAATCTGATTGGCCCAGGTCAATAGGTAGTGCGAGCTGAATCGTGAAAGATGTCCGGGTATTGTCTGAAAACACCTCCTTTGAGGCGTTACTGAACAGCGTTACATAGAAGTGATTTCGGAGAATGTCGATACTTCTCCTGAATGTATGACCTAGGTAACGAACTGTTGTAAAATGAGTCCTACCCTTTCCACTCTACGAGGTCTTCGGTAACGCCACGCCGTGACCGGGTGTCTATAATTCTATCAATCTGAAATGTAGAACATGGTTCGATCCCCACCGGTAACATTTCCAATTTTGTGCGTCGGAAGTGTAATATCACTTTCGTAGGTGTTGGTGTGTCATCTAAAAAAACAATATTGCGAGAGTCGTTACCAAGTGCCAACTCTATATGTACATACGTAAGTAATTATTTTTGCACTAGAAGATAATAAATATTAGGAAACGTGTGATGACCTGTGTGTGACGGAGCAATAATGGTTCGCAATACACTTTTGAGTTCCGATCCTACAATTAAGGTGCAACCAGGTCAGAATAGACGAAAATGATTTCTTCACCGATCAGTGTAACATGAGCACCTCCTAAAATCATACGTTCTGGCGGTTTATAGCTGGTCTCAGTGAGGCCCACTAACCAATCGGAAGACGAACCCAAGTCCACAGGGAGTGCGAGACGATTCGTGAATGCAGTATGTGAATTCAGTATATATATATCTCTTTCGAGGCATCGATGAACAGTGTAATGTAAAAGTCATCTCGGTTGATGTTCATGTTAACGTTCCAAAGTTTTACAATGTCTGACGCTTTGACCCAGCTATTGAACTCAGGACCATAACCCACCCATTGGACTTTGTGTTCCTTAATGCCATGTTTTACCCTGGTACCTATTATTTTATCAATCTTGAACACTGTGTCTTTGCTGACGACTACTGGTGTTAGTTCTTCCGAATAAAAGGAACCGTATATAGATTTTTTATTTACATCTTCCAATTCGTAAACAGGCCTCGGGGTCCTGGGAATAACCTTAACAATCCGAAAGATTTCTGTAGTGAAGTTCTGCGTAGCTGACTTCGAGAATTTAGCTTTCTCTTTAATGATACGTACGTGCTGTCCTACACTGTATTTAGGCTTTATGACACGAGTACGCTTCTTTTGTAATCTCTTCCATATAGTGAGTACGCCTGAATCTGTGACGCTTGCAGGCGCTATACCCGTCGAACTGTGGACCGTAGCATTATAAACTGTGATGAAATCCGCGAGAACGTCTATATATCTATAACTACTTTTTAAAGTAAAATATTTGTACAATTTGGCCCGAATTGTCCTATGGGCTCGTTCGATACACGAACATTTCACGTCGGGGTTCTTGAAAACCATAAGCTGAATGGCCTCTCTCTTCAATAACTTTTGGAAACTCGAACCCAGGAATTCCTTGCCCTTGTCGGTTCGAAGCCTGACGGGGCGACGTTTGAGAGGTTTCATGTACTTATCATCATTTAAAACCGATTCAAACGCTTCACTTACAGCTTTCGCGGTTTTTGATTTCAAGGGTACAATATGTAAATATTTTGTAAAGACGTCAATTACTGTTAAGAGGTACCGGTGACCGTCA